>ERZ761602.986-NODE-986-length-55484-cov-12.508182_pt1 | contig 55484 bp, 45 predicted proteins | sample MGYA00512165_ERZ761602 | MGnify/ENA primary metagenome ERZ761602 (study PRJEB28899, sample SAMN02445085) | bioreactor sludge metagenome | biome: EBPR sludge; isolation source: Thorneside wastewater treatment plant | place: Australia: Brisbane, Thorneside... | reverse complement strand
AGCACGACCTTGCCAAGGTCGGGGTCGCGAGTTCGAGTCTCGTTTCCCGCTCAAACCTCTCATTAAAGGGAGGTTTTTTTGTTGGAGCCCGAGTGGTGAAATGGTAGACACGAGGGACTTAAAATCCCTTGGGCAGAAATGTCCGTGCCGGTTCGAGTCCGGCCTCGGGTACAGTGAAGTAGAAAGGCTTGAAGATGAATCTTCAAGCCTTTTTTATTTCGTAATGACCTTTCACTTCCTGTAAACGGATTTTCGGAAAAAATTCAGTGTTGGCTACCATATCTTCATCTACTTCGATTATCCGTAACGGTTCCCAGCCTGACTCATGTCATCCTGGCAAGCCTGCCCGACTGAATTCGTTCAGGAGGGATGGGAGGGCTAAGGTTATTCAGGCGGGCTTTTCCTTTGAACACTGACGCCGGCAGATTCTGGTCTAAAGCATCCCAAGACGATCCGGGATACTCTATCTATATTGTATTATTATCTGGGATAAATTCAAAGCCATATGAACAATAACTATGAACCGGAATTCGAACCATTAAAAACAAAAAAACCCGGATAACTCCGGGTTTTTCCTATACTGAAAATGAAAATTACTTCTTTCTCTTAAGCGTAATTTCGTCGCTGCGTGACTTGAACTTCACTACATCGCCGTCGATTGTAACACCTTCCATTTTCTCTTCTCCATCACGGTTTGGGTTCTTCAAGATGATGTCTTTTTTATCTTCAGACCATGCCCAGCTGCCTTTTTCTTCGCGCTCGCCATTGCTCATTACCAATGATCCATCTTCATTGAATGTAAATACCATAGCCTTTTCAGACTCGGATAATTCTTCTCCGGATACCGCTTCAAGACTCCAGCTTCCTTCGATTTTTGGTCCGCCGCCACATGCTGCAAGGAACAGAAGAGCGACAAAAGAAAACAATACTTTTCTCATGATTTTAGGTTTTAGTTTAGGTGGTTAAAGATAAACCAATCCAAACAATAAAAACAAACCCAATCCACTAATTTGCAATCTCGCTCATGAATTTTATTCGCATCAACCGTAATTCCTCTTCCGAGTAAGCACCGTCAAACTCCTTGTAAGCATCAACAATTGAATCCGAATCAGCACCCATAAAGTAGTCGAATATTTCTTCCTGGTTGTCTTCATCCAGCAAATCCTCAATTACGTAATTGATGTTTACCCGGGTTCCCGATGAGACAATTGTTTCCAGCTCAGTGATCACCTCATCAACATTCTTTCCTTGCGCCTTTCCAATTGCCTCAAGAGGTAATCTACGGTCAATATTCTGAATTATCTGAACCTTTGCTGCCGACTTATTGGCAACGGATCGAATTACAAGATCATCCGGACGCTCAATATTGTTCTCTTCCACGTATCGGGAAATCAGATCGACAAAAGGCTGACCAAAGCGCTCCGCTTTCCCAGGCCCCACACCGGTGATGTTATTGAGTTCTTTAATATTTATCGGATACTGTACCGCCATGTCCTCCAATGAAGGATCCTGGAAAACCACGAAAGGAGGTACATTCTTTTGCTTTGCTATTGTTTTGCGCAAATCTTTTAGCATCTGGAAAAGCTGCTCATCGAAACCGACTCCACCACCTTTTGATGTAATGATATCCTCATCATCGTCGGAGTTATCGCCTTCGTAATCGTGCTCGCGAAGCACCATAAAGGATGTTGGATTCTCCAGAAATTCGCGTCCCTTATCGGTAACAAACAATACACCGTAAGTTTCAATATCCTTTCGAATCAACCCGGCAACGAGGGTTTGACGAACAACGGCATTCCAGAAACGATCTGTACTCTCTGAACCTTTCCCGAAAACCTCGAGCTTATTGTGTTTGTACGTTCGCACATCAGAGGTAAGTTCACCCAGTAAGATGCTTACAATATGCGAAGGCTTGTGTTTTTCTTTCGTTTCAAGAATTGCTTCGAGCAAAAGAGCAACCTCATCTTTACCTTCCGTTTTTTCGCGTGGATTGCGGCAATTGTCGCACATCTTTCCGCAATCTTCTTCTTTAAATCCTTCCCCAAAATAGTGTAACAAATATTTTCTCCGACACATTGAGGTTTCCGCAAAAGAAACTATTTCATGCAACAGTTGCTTGCCAATTTCAATTTCAGAAACATGCTTTCCATTGAGAAATTTTTCCAATTTCTCTACATCCTTGTAACTATAAAATGCAAGGCAATGACCCTCTCCTCCATCTCGTCCGCCACGTCCTGTTTCCTGATAATATGATTCAAGTGATTTTGGGATATCGTGGTGAATTACATAACGCACATCCGGTTTGTCGATACCCATCCCAAATGCAATGGTGGCCACAATAACATCTGCATCCTCCATTAGGAACATATCCTGATGTTTTGCACGTGTTGAAGCATCCAGCCCCGCATGATATGGCAATGCCTTGATTCCATTTACACGGAGTACCTCAGCAAGCTCTTCAACTTTTTTCCGGGACAAACAATATACAATCCCGGATTTTCCTTGCTTGGTCTTGATAAAACGTACAATCTCCTTTACAACATCGCGCTTTGGACGAACTTCATAAAAAAGGTTATCGCGATTAAACGAAGCCTTAAACAAAGTAGCGTCCTGCATACCCAGGTTTTTCTGAATATCCAGCTGCACTTTCGGTGTTGCAGTTGCAGTGAGTGCAATAATGGGTACATTTTCACCAACACGATCAATCATCGGTCGCAGCTTACGGTATTCCGGACGGAAATCATGTCCCCATTCGGAAATACAATGTGCCTCATCAATAGCGAAAAATGAAACTTTTATCGTAGTGAGAAAATCGATGTTCTCTTGTTTCGTTAACGATTCAGGCGCAACATACAGAAGCTTAGTACGGCCTTCCATTATGTTCTTTTTCACTTTTAAAATCTCCGCCTTACTGAGGGAAGAATTTAAAAAGTGAGCTACACTGTCATCACTTCCAAACGTCCGTATTGAATCAACCTGATTCTTCATTAATGCAATAAGCGGAGAAACAACAACAGCCGTCCCCTCCATCATTAAAGCAGGTAATTGATAGCATAATGATTTACCTCCACCTGTAGGCATAATCACAAACGAATGATTTCCTGCAAGCAGGTTTTTAATTATAGCTTCCTGATGTCCCTTAAATTTACTGAAGCCAAAAAACTTCTGCAATGCACTTTTGGGGGATATTTCGATTGTTTCCATTTACTGTTTTTCTCCTTGACTGTCTAAACTCATAATTACCCTACTAATATATATGAAAAAAAACTGGTTTCCGGGCACACTTAGACACTTTTTTGGAAAGTCTCTATGATTCCTAAGAATCCTTCGATGAAAATTTCTGCAAAATTGGATTTATCGGGAAATCGCAATTTTTCCCCGAATCGACTTTCCTTCAGGCAATTCCACGGCAAATACAACTACTCCGGTGGATAATTGGCTATAGGGAACAAAAAAAGAACCCTGATTTGTTGAACTTTTTAAAATTGTACGTCCGGTCAGATCAAATAAAGTAAAGGGCGTAATGCTACCGGAAACATTGGCAAAAACAACGCGAAAACCATCGTTTTCATATAAAACAGAATACCCCGGGGTTAAATCGTAGACGACGGTTTCAAGTAATTTACTTAACCCCAATCCACCAAAATCAATTCGGTAGAATACCTTCTGTCCTAGTGGAGGGAAGGAATCGGCAAAGCTGTAGGAAACCGCAAATCCGGGATCCCCACATAAACCATCAATGGCAGCTACTTCATTCATCTGCAAGGAATCTACACCCCGCAAAATGCTTGTTCCATTGCAAGTATTACCTGAACTGATTTCCCAGGATAACAACACTGTATTGGCACGGTTGCTAATTCTGAAATAATTCAAAAAAGATGATTGACTCAGGCCGAATTGGGCGATTAACACCAACAGCAAGGTGAAGATCAACCTGCACTTGCCATTTTTTCCAAATCCTTCCATAATCTGTCATCAGGAACGGTAGCTTCTATTATTTGTTGTTCTCCGGTTACGGGATGTACAAATTCAATTCTTCTCGCATGTAATGAAATTGAACCATCAGGATTACTGCGTTCTGACCCGTATTTAAGATCGCCTTTTATGGGGCAACCCATTGCAGAAAGTTGAGCCCGAATTTGGTGATGTCGCCCGGTAAGTGGATCCACCTCCAATAAATGATAACGTTCGCCGGATGCGATCAGTTTAAAATTCAATTCCGAAAACTTTGCATCCTTTACCTCCTTGGAAAAAGCTTTGGATTTATTGGTTCGTTCATCTTTTAGCAGGTAATGAACCAAATTTCCTTTTTCTGAAGCAGGTTTGTTTTTTACAATTGCCCAATAGGTTTTTTTTACCTGCTTGTCTCTAAACTGCTCCGACATTCGGCTCAAAGCCTTGCTGGTTTTTGCAAACAAAACAACACCGGTAACCGGACGATCAATTCGGTGAATCACACCGCAAAAAACATTTCCGGGTTTATTGTATTTCGCTTTCAAGTATTCCTTAATTACTTCAGACAAGGGCACATCACCCGTCTTATCTCCCTGCACAATATCTCCGGATTGCTTGTTTACCGCAATTAGGTGATTGTCTTCAAAAATAACCTGCAATTCCAATTCTAGTACGATTCCTTTTCGTTTGGAAAATCTTTGGCCTTTACATCAACAATATACTGTTTCACGGCATCACCAATAATTTGGTTCAGGTCTGCATATTTCCGCAAAAATCGAGGTTGAAACTCATTGTTGATACCAAGCATATCATGAACAACAAGAACCTGACCATCAACCCCTTGTCCTGCCCCAATACCAATAATTGGGACTTTTACTTCTTTTGCCACCCTTGAAGCGAGTTTAGCAGGAATTTTTTCCAAAACGATAGCAAAACAACCAGACTCCGCCAACAAATGAGCATCCTGAATCAGTCGATCTGCTTCCTCTTCTTCCTTAGCGCGCACAACGTAGGTTCCAAATTTATAAATGGATTGAGGGGTAAGTCCCAAATGCCCCATTACCGGAATTCCGGCGGTGAGAATCCGTTCAACCGATTCCTTAATTTCTCGTCCACCTTCAAGCTTTACGGCATGAGCGCCCGATTCTTTCATTATGCGAATTGCAGAATTTAGTGCCTCTTTTGAATTACCCTGATAAGATCCAAATGGTAAATCCACAACCACCAGACAACGGTGTATTGCCCGTACAACCGACGAAGCATGGTAAATCATTTGATCAAGTGTAATCGGAAGGGTTGTTTCATGCCCTGCCATTACATTCGAAGCTGAGTCTCCTACCAGGATAATGTCAATACCGGAATCATCCACAATTCGGGCCATAGAATAATCATATGCCGTTAGCATAGAGATTTTTTCCCCTCTGTTCTTCATTTCATGCAGAACATGCGTAGTAACCCTCTTTATTTCCTTAGCCGATGCCGACATAAATTCTTGTTTTTGTCAAAGTTAGGATAAAAATCATCAAACAAACTCAGGAATGGTTGATCAACGGATAAACTGGAACGGGGAACGGTACACATCAGATGTTCTTTTTTTGGTATTTTTGAAGTCTTATGAAAAAACTTTTCGTTGCACTTAGTGTATCTCTTGCGCTGCTCAGCTCTTGTTCAACCGATTTTGATATAATTGGCCCATACAAAGACAACACCATTGTATTTGGATTGCTTGACAAAAACGAAAGCATCCATTTCATCAAGGTGAATAAATCCTTTTTGGGTACAGGAAATGCATACGATTATGCCGCTATAAAAGACTCTTCAGAATACGCATTGGTTTCAGGTAATGTTGAAGCCTGGAATAGTGGGACCCTTGTTGCGAGCTATCCCCTGCAGGACACAACAATTACCAATCGCGATTCCGGTGCCTTTTATTATCCGGAGCAAACCATGTATTACTTCATTGCCACCCTAAATCAGAATTACGAATACCGCCTAAATCTAAACATTAACGATGGCGCAAAAGAAGTTACAGGTTCTACAAAACTGGTATATGACTTCCCTCTGAATACTTTAACAGGGAATACACTTTATCCTTTTTCTCTTGCCTACAACAACAGTTCACTTGTAAACAATTACCCCGATTATTACATCCGATTTACACCGGGAATTAACACCCGCCGAATAGACACCTGGGTTCATTTTTGGTATGATGAATATACGGCCAGCGGAACCACCAGAAAAAAAATTGAATGGAAAGTAGATTCCTACATTACATCATCTACAGCCGGAACGGAGCCTGAAAGAGTTGCGGTATTTGCCGGAGACGCATTCTATCGATATGTAAAACTCAAGATTCCAAGCAATGCAAACGTAATTAAACGTGTTGCGCGTCAAATGGACATTCAATTTGTTGCAGTAAGCGATGATATGTATACCTACATGAAGGTAAATGAACCATCAACAGGAATCGTACAGGAGAGACCTTCGTTTACCAATCTCAGCAATGCGATTGGAATTTTTTCAAGCCGATACACCAAGTGGGTTCGCGGAAAGGTTTTGAATAAAGACTCGCAGAAGGAACTCTGCACGGGTCAATTTACCTACGACTTGCTTTTCTGCACTGATTCTCTGCCATGGTCGACCGAAACGTATTATTGTCCCTGACAGTCGGATTGACGGTTTTTGCCTTGATTTCCTGACCATTCTGCAGGTTTTTTACTCTTAAGGAGGGGTGTTTTCTGCCATTTTTTCCTGTTTTTTCCTGCTTCTTCACTTGGCACAAGCCTTGAGTAGTGTATTGCGTTAAATCAGAAAAACAAATCCAATGAGCAAGATTATCGGTATCGACCTGGGTACAACCAACAGCTGTGTTTCCGTTATGGAAGGCAATCAGCCCGTTGTTATCCCAAACAGCGAAGGAAAGAACACTACACCATCAGTTGTAGGTTTTATAGACGGAGGAGAGCGCAAAATCGGGGATCCCGCAAAGCGTCAGGCTATCACAAATCCGCGCAATACGGTTTACTCCATCAAGCGTTTCATGGGGAATACATTTGATGAGGTTTCGAAAGAGGTTTCACGTGTTCCGTATGAAGTGGTTCGTGGTGAAAACAATACACCGCGTGTGAAGATTAATGATCGCATGTACACACCGCAGGAAGTATCGGCTATGATCCTCCAAAAAATGAAAAAAACGGCTGAAGATTATCTCGGTCACGAGGTAACCGAGGCTGTAATCACTGTTCCCGCATATTTCAACGACGCACAACGTCAGGCAACAAAAGAAGCCGGTGAGATTGCCGGTCTTAAGGTTCGTCGCATCATCAATGAACCAACTGCTGCTTCGCTGGCATACGGATTGGATAAGAAAAACCAGGAGATGAAAATTGTGGTTTTCGACTGCGGTGGAGGAACACACGACGTATCCGTACTTGAATTGGGTGATGGCGTATTTGAGGTTAAGGCCACAGATGGCGACACGCACCTAGGTGGTGATGATTTTGACCAGAAAATTATTGATTGGCTGGCAGAAGAATTCCAAAAAGAAGAAGGTCTCGATTTGCGTAAGGATCCAATGGCTCTTCAGCGTTTAAAAGAAGCCGCAGAAAAAGCTAAAATCGAACTTTCCAGTACAAGCAGTAGTGAAATCAACCTTCCCTACATTATGCCTGTTAACGGAATTCCAAAGCACCTTGTAAGAACACTTAGTCGTGCAAAATTTGAGCAACTGGTTGATGATCTTGTTAAGCGCACTATCGAACCCTGCCGTTCTGCACTTAAAAATGCCGGATTATCAGTAAACGATATTGATGAAGTTATTCTAGTAGGGGGTTCTACCAGAATACCCGCCGTTCAGGCCGCAGTAAAAAGCTTCTTCGGTAAAGAACCATCCAAAGGTGTGAATCCTGATGAAGTGGTTGCAGTAGGTGCTGCCATTCAAGGTGCAGTTCTAACCGGTGAAGTGAAGGATGTACTTCTATTGGATGTGACTCCACTTTCACTTGGAATTGAAACCATGGGTGGTGTTATGACCAGACTTATCGATGCCAATACAACTATTCCGTCCAAAAAGGCTGAAACCTTTTCAACCGCTTCCGATAATCAACCTTCTGTAACGATCCACGTTTTGCAAGGCGAACGTCCAATGGCGCGTGACAATCGCACTATCGGTCAGTTTAACCTGGATGGAATACCACCGGCACAACGCGGTGTTCCACAAATTGAGGTAACATTCGATATTGATGCAAACGGAATTTTAAATGTTTCGGCCAAGGATAAGGCAACTGGCAAAGAGCAAAAGATTAGAATTGAAGCAAGTTCAGGCTTGAGCAAGGAAGAGATTGACAGAATGCGCAAAGAAGCAGAAGCCAACGCCGAAACAGATCGTCAGGCAAAAGAATCTGTTGAAAAACTTAATGCTGCAGACAGTCTGATCTTCCAAACAGAAAAGCAACTCAATGAATTTGGTGATAAGTTGCCGGCAGATAAAAAAGCGCCAATAGAAGCTGCCCTTGCAGATCTGAAAAAAGCATATGAAACGAAAGATATGCCAAGTATTGAAACAGCCATGAATCAACTCAATCAGGTGTTTCAATCGGCTGCGCAAGAGATGTACGCCAATACAGGCGGCGCTCCCGGTGCAGATGCAGGAAACCAAGGTGCGGGTGCAGGTGATTCAGAGGTGACAGACGTCGACTTTGAAGAAGTGAAAGACAAAAAGTAATTCTTTTAACCGATAGAAAAAGGCTGATGCAATGCATCAGCCTTTTTTATTTTACTCCTTCTTCATTAACTGTAATATCCCTCGTAGATTCTTCAACCGGTGCAGCAACTGAATCTACAACAGTATCCTCCGAACCGGAAACTTCCTCAACTTTTGGCGAAGTACTACCAGAAGATTCTTCCGTTTTATCGGAACCACATGATTGTGTAAGCATCGCCGAAATGTAAACGAGCAATAAAATAGGTTTTTTCATATTAAGACTTTCCATCAAATTTACGAAAAAAGATACCCTTGTCTTCCTTTCCTTTCGCACGCTATTTCATTCCATTTCTAATTGGATTACTTACATCCTCTTTTTGGTGCGAAAATGCTATTGTTCCGATACTGTTATCTACCGCTTTTCTTGTCCTGTCGCTTGTTGTTACGCAATTTTCATCTCCTGAAATCAGATATAAAATCAATACCCAAAGGGGTTTATTTCTGTTTGCCGGAATTTTTTTCTTTGGGTCTGCAGTAAATACCTGGCATAACCAACGTTGGAAAAAATCGATAGACTCGGAACAATCCGGCATATACCGCTTACGAATCGAGGATAATTGGCAACAAAAAGGAAATTATTCCTTTACGATTTGCTCAGTGCATCAAAAACTAAACGGCGAAAATTGGGAATTCAGCAGAAAAAGAGCGCGAATGTATTCCAGGCTTCCGGATTGCAAACTGCCCGGAATGGGGGAAATCATCCTTTACAAGGGCATCCTGAATGAAATCTCCTGGCCGAAGAATCCTTTTGATGTGAACTATAAAAAGCTTTCTGAGCGAAAAAGAATTCATTTCAGCATCAGTCTCGACTCTTGCAATTTTAAGCCGGAAAACAAAAATGAAACCTCAATAACAGAATTTGCAGTTGGAATCAGGGAAACGCTAGCCCAAAAACTTCAGTCTACACTGAATGATTCGCTGGCTTTCGGAATAGTTTCTGCACTTGTACTTGGATCAAGAAGCGACCTTGATCAGGAAATTCTACAGGCGTTTTCTGCAACAGGAACAATCCATGTCCTATCCGTTTCCGGGATGCATGTTGGATTAGTTTATTTTGCTATCGGCTTTTTATTAAGATTATTGCCTAAAGGACGAATAACACTTAACCTTTCTACCTCCATATTCATCATTTCGCTTTGGATGTATGCACTAATAACAGGCTTTTCTCCTTCGGTGCTTAGGGCTGTTACCATGTTAAGTCTTATTATTCTTGGCAACGCGGCTAATATGCGTCCCAATATTTACAATACACTTTCTGCAGCAGCATTTTTACTGTTATGCCTGGATCCGCAATTGATCTTTCATGCGGGATTTCAGCTTTCGTTCCTTGCCGTTTTAGGAATAGTGGTAGTCCATCCACTCATCTATCCTTTGGTTTATGTAAAAAGTAAATGGCTGGATAAAATTTGGGTACTAAGTTCGGTATCACTTTCAGCGCAACTCATCACTTTTCCATTGGCAGTCTACCATTTTGGAGTATTTCCAAACTATTTTCTTATTGCAAACCTTTTAATAATTCCACTCGCAACAGGAGTCCTTTTTCTGGGCATATCAACGCTTATAACAATTGAAATTCCCGGTGTTGGAGATTGTTTCGGTCAACTCTTAAAATGGAATGTTAATCTGCTTACAACAATAACTAAATGGTTCTCCGAATTACCCGGTTCAGTTAGTTACTTCCACTTTTCTGCAGCAGAAAGTGCTCTGATTTATGTCGCGATATTCTGTTTTATTGCATTTCTTCATTCCCAAAAATGGCCATGGGTAAGGGCTACATTGCTTTTTGTTGGGTGCGCCATGATCTTACGGTTCATTGTTTGGAACATCCAAGTGCACTACTCTACGTTCACCATTGCATCATTAAAAAACGGGGTTTCTATTACCATCAACGATCAAAAAATCCATCATAGTTTCTGCATTACCAATGAAAAAACAAAACTCCATAAAACCAATGATGCAATTACCAGAGAAAGCATTCGCTTTAATTCAACCTTGCCAACATTCATTATCGTAAATCACAATCAATTGGACACAGTTGTGATGAAAACACCCCTTTTCCGTTTTGAGAAAGGAGTGCTGCACTATAAAAACAAAAGAATTGCTTTAGCATCATCGCGGAGAAAATTTCAGAAAAAACTGAATGTGGACATCCTGTTGGTAAGCGGACTATTTCCGTTTGCAAGCATAAAAGACCTGGAAAATTTTTCACCCCAGTTAATTATCCTGGATGAAAACTGCAGTTCAAAACGAATTGAAAAATGGGAGAAGCTTGCTGAAGAAAAACGGATTCCCTTTTACAATATCAAAGAGAAGGGGGGGTACAGAATTTATTTGCCCTTGTTCTTCTTATAAAGAATAACGATCTGGTCGTTTTCTTTCCCGATGGATCCGGTAATTTTTGCTTCTGTTATCTGGTATTTTGGGTCGAGAACGATATGATGTACATAATAAACAGTTAAGGCATTATTCACCATAATATTTGCCCAAAAATCAATCTCGAAACTTTTTACCCTTGCTGTATTTGAGGTCATGACCTTTTGAAGCGAATCGATTTTTCGGTCAAGCTTCTTCAATTGCAAATCAAATTCTTCTTTGGTTTTCTTTACCTCCCCTGCAGCGAAATTCTGTTTGAGCTCTTCCCTGTACTCCTGTAGCGCATTTACCTGGTTTTCCAATTTAAAATACTGATCAGAAGGAACCATCAGGAACTTCTCAAACCGCGGACCATCATAAAATTCAAATGTTTTATCCGCCCATTCCAAAACAGCTTTTTCCACCATCTCCTGATCGAGCGTTTTTCCTCCGGGCGAATAGTTGGAATACCATCCGAAACCGAGACCAATAAATGCGGAAAGTAACAGTGCCTTCATGCAGCTTGAATGGTTAAATTTAATTCATCCTTACCGGCTTTCAAAATACCGGTCGTAAGGTGCTTCTGCAATCATTGTGCCCGCTACAACAAACCAAGGGTCAAGTTCAAAATATAGGCACCGTAGCTCCGGCATTCCCCCTTCTCCTTTAACACTAAACCTGTGAAATACAGAATATCCCACCAAAACATCCTTACCTGAAACGGTTTGGTACAAAGCCTCAATTTTTGAAAAATCGCCCGGCATATATACCGGAAAATCGGCTGGACGGCGCTTCATATAGTTCTGGATAACAGCCGATGCAATGGAAGCCGGATTGTATTTTTGCTCCACACGGATAACATGAATTGCTTCAACCATGGCCAAAACCAATTCGGATTTATCTCCCTGAAACGACTCAAGACGGGAAGAATAATGATCGTAAACAGCAGCTGACCGGATAACATTTTCCTGCTGAGTACCTGTGTAAAAAAGCTCAGAACCCTTGATAAAAAACAAAAACCATTCGTTTTCCTCAAAGGTCAGATTTACATCCATTTTTAAACGAACATCCTTTACCTTAAAATTGGCACTAAGAAAAAACTCCCCTTCCATTAAACGGACCTTTTCCTTTGATTTTAGCGAAAAAATATGCGTGATTTTATAATTGTCCCGGACCTTTTTTTCCTTAATAACGCGTTCCTGACGACTGATAAGTGTATCATAACTCCTGAGCACGCTATCGTGCCTGTTGCCAAAGTATTCTTTCATTCCTTCAGCAGTTTTTCGCCCTTCGCGTAATTCGTTGAGGTATAAAATTTCTCGGGGAATGAGCACTTGCACGTCGCCAAAGCCGTAACCTGAATAGGTGCCCAACGATTGCATAGACGAACGAATATGCTTTTCAACACTCGACTCTGCCATCGCCTGCTGCGCCTCCAAACGATTACCCGTCTGTGCATTTAGCACCGAAGTGAGGGTAAACAAACCCATAAAAAATGTAAAACACAGAGACCTCATGAAAACTGTTAGACAAGAATCATGCTAAGAAACAAAAAAATGCCGTTATATTTAGTGAAGGAACTATTACTATGAAAAATTTAATCGCGTTTTTAACTGTCTTTCTAATTGCGTTTTCGTCAAAATCGTCAGACACCTGCAGGATAACAGTTGATTTGGTAAATGTTGTTAACGACAAGGTCAAGGTTGTTTTCTATCCTGCAAAAACACCTGAACAAAATGCAGAGTTTGTTATGCCATCAGTCATCCCCGGATCCTACTCGAGGAAAGACTATGGACGTTTCATTTCGGGAATAAAAGCTTTTGATGCGAAAGGCAAAAAACTTTCTGTAAAAAAAACGGGGAACAATGTGTTTAAAATTCCCAAGGGGGATTTACTACATCGTTTGGAATATTTCGTTGACGATACCTGGGACGCCTCTAAAGACAATTACATTTTTCAACCAGGTGGAACTAATATAGACGCAGGAAAAAACTTTGTACTCAATCATCAGGGCTTTTACGGTTATCTGGAAGGACAAAAAATGTATCCCTACAAAATTACCTGTAAACGTCCTTCTGATTTGTATGCATTTGGAGCCCCGGAAATACGTCGTGGAAAACTAGCAGACACAATTGTTGCAACCAAATTATGTGCATCTGGTCGATAGCCCGGTAATGATTGCCAATCTGGACACGGTAAGTTTCACCGCAGGAAATATGCGGGTTTTCATTGGGGTATATTCTGAAAACGGATATGTGCGTTCCGATGCTATTTTTAAAGCAATTGAACCCTTGGCAAAAGCACTGAAAAACTTTTTTGGTGAATTGCCTGTAAACAATTATCATTTCATTATGTATTTCCCGACGAGGGGACGATTTGGAATTACTGAAAACGGTGGGTTTGGGGCTTTGGAGCATTCCTATTCCTCCTTTTATTTTCTACCTGAAACCAAGGACAGAGGACAGTTAATTGACATGATTCAAAGTGTTGCAGGACACGAGTTTTTACACATTCTTACCCCACTGAATATTCATAGTGAAGAGATAGGCAATTTCGACTTTCGTCATCCAAAAATGTCAAAGCATCTCTGGATGTACGAAGGTGTAACAGAATATTTTTCGCATCTGATCCGTGCAAAAAGTAAGCTCATCGATGAAAAAGGTTTTCAGGAAGAAATGCTGGGGAAAATCCGCGCTGCAGAAAAGTATCCCATCGTTTCTTTTACCGAAATGAGTAAGAACATCCTGGATGACCCCTGGAAGGAGATGTACTCGAATGTTTATGACAAGGGAGCCTTACTGGCAATGCTACTTGATATCCGACTGGTTGAACTAAGCAAGGGAAATCTTGGAATGCGAGAGTTAATGATGCTTTTAGCAAAAAAATACGGTCCTGAGGTGCCTTTTGTCGATGATGAATTATTCGCAGTTATCGTTCAAATGAGCTTTCCCGAAACCAAAGATTTTATTTCGAAGTTCATTGAAGGGAAGGAAGAATTGCCCTACAAAAGTTATTTTTCATTAATAGGGTGGGAGTTTTTTAAGGATGAAGAAGTTGAGTACCTCACTTTTGGCGATTTTAAACTTTACGGCAACAGAGGAACAGGTGAAGTTATGGTTCTGAATGCTCCAACAATGAGAAACAATTTCGGACTTAAGTCCTATGATAAAATACTGGAAGTTAACGGGATAAAGATCAAGCCTGATAATGACAGTCTTTTCGACCTGCTGGAAGAGCCGGTAAGTAATGCTGAAATCAGACTAAAAATCACCCGGGATAAAGCAGATCAAATTCTTCAGGCACGCCCCCATTCCAAAAAAGAAATGAAAGCGTATTACCTGAGGAAGAGCCCTGTTTTAACAAAGGAACAAATTGAGTTCCGCAATTGGTATTTTAATCGCTGAGCCCTTGGCCTTTTGTGCTATTTTTGCCGCTTATGACAGCCGACACTAAAGAAATGTCCTTTTTTGGCCACCTGGAAGAATTGCGCAAGCGACTTTTCAGAATGGCTGCTGCCGTAATACTTGTTGCAGTGGTTCTCTTCTTCTATACGGAATGGATTATCGATACGGTTTATATAGCGATGTCGAAACCCAATTTTATTACTTATCGTGCGTTTTGCAAAATCGGGAAGTTATTGGACCTTCAAGACACCCTTTGCGCAAATGAGATCAAACTTCAGTTTCAGAGCATTAAAATGACCGGGCAGTTTTCCACTAATATTTATTTCTCATTTGTTGGCGGAATTGTACTCTCCTTCCCCTATCTCTTTTTACAAGTGTGGGGATTTGTAAAACCGGGATTGAAAAAAAATGAAACCTCTGCAACGAAGGGTATTGTTCTTTGGGCATCGCTTCTTTTCCTGTGCGGTATTTTCTTTGGATACTTCATTATTGCACCACTCACTGTCCAGTTCTTTGGAAATTACACCATGTCGCAGGACATCATGAATATTCCAACCATCGGCGATTACATAGGTATTATTACTGCAACAACCTTCTGGACAGGTTTACTATTTGAATTACCGGTGGTGATTTACATTCTTACCAAAATTGGAATAGTTGGCCCGGAATTCCTTCGTACTTATCGCAAGCATGCTATTGTTGTTGTACTCATTCTGTCTGCAGTAATTACTCCTCCTGATTTCTTTAGTCAAATTATTGTTTCCATACCCATTCTGATTCTCTATGAGATCAGCATTTTTGTTTCTGCACGAACAGAAAAAGCGCGCATAAAAAGTAAGGCATGAGTAACCCCATCGACGAATTCAACGACTACCGAAGCAGGATGAATGAACGCCTGCTGGCAAATGACAATCTTGTTATAAAACGATTCTTCAACCTGGATACCAATTGTTATTCAGAAGGGATTCTGCCGGTAAAGACAAAAGAAATGCTCGGACTTGTAGCCTCTGCTGTTTTGCGTTGTGATGACTGCATTAAGTACCATCTTGAAAAGTGTTACAAAGAGGGCATTACCCGAGAAGAAATGCTGGAAATTTTGCAGGTGGCACTGGTTGTTGGCGGCTCTATTACAATTCCCCACATGCGAAGGGCATATGAGTTTTGGGAAGAGCTTGAAAAAAGGGCATAGGGAACAAACTGTTTTTCATTAAATTTATACGAATCATACTCCATTTGACCAAGCACCTGAGGCATATTCTTTTACTTTTCACGACCATTGTTTTGTCGGCACATTTCGCGCACACGCAAACAACAAGGGTAAGCGGGAAAGTTATTGATGCAGAAACAAAAGAACCGTTACCGGGTGTTCATATCGTGTTTACGGGAACGAAAATTGGTTGCGTTAGCGATCCGGACGGCAATTACTTACTCGAATCCTACTACTCGTCCGACTCCGTTACAGCAACTTTTATCGGCTATAAACGGCTAAGTAAATCCATTAAAAAAGACAAAATCAATATTGTCAATTTTGAAATGGTATCGGACGACAATATTCTTGACGAAATCATTGTAAAAGCGCCGGATGTGGATCCTGCAGTTTTGATTTTTAAAATGATTATCAAAAACAAACCTGTAAACGACAGGGAAAAACTACAGAGCTACGAATACAATGTGTACAATAAAGTTGAATTTGATCTAAACAATTTCGATGAGAAATTCATGAACAGAAAAATTCTTCGTCCGATAAGTTTCATTTTCGACAACATAGATTCTACCAACGAAAAACCCTATTTGCCACTGTTTATTACGGAATCTGTATCTGATTATTACTTCAGAAAAAACCCAAAATCGAATAAGGAGTTCATTCATGCCACAAAAGTATCAGGTATCGAGAATGAAAGTGTTTCCCAATTCCTGGGCGACATGTATCAAAACATAAATATCTACGACAACATCATTAGCATTTTTGGAAAGAGTTTTGTGAGTCCGATCTCAGACCGCGGAATGCTTTATTATGATTATTACCTTTTAGATTCTGCATTCGTCGAGGACGATTGGTGTTATAAAGTACGATTTGTACCGAAACGGAAACAGGAACCCACTTTTGTTGGGCAATTTTGGGTTAACGACACCACGTTTGCAATACGAAAAGTGGAAGCCGGGCTTGCAGATAATGCGCCAATCAATTTTATTACCTACTTCGAATTTGTACAGGAATTCAAGCAAGTTGAGAAGGAAGTCTGGATGCTTAGCAGGGATTATTTGTTGATTGATTTCAAACTCATCGACAGTAAAAAAAACATGGGCTTTTATGGCAGGAAAACGACATCGTACAAAAACCATGTGATCAACAAGCCAAAAGAGAGTAGCTTTTACAGTGGTCCAAACAACATTGTTGTTGCAGACGATGCAGACGAAAAGGACAATAATTATTGGCTCAATGCACGTCACGATTCCCTCACTGAAGCAGAAGCAGCAATTTACCAGTTGATGGATACCATTCAGGAAATCCCGCAAATCAAATCAACGATCAATTTAGTGAGCATGCTTGTAAACGGATATAAAGTGATCGGACCGGTGGAATGGGGACCCTATTTTACTACTGCAAGCTTTAACCGCTTTGAAGGACCACGACTTCGATTTGGGGGAAGAACATCAAATAAGTTCAGCAAACGACTAGAGTTGAACGCATATGTCGCTTATGGTTTCAGAGACGAAAAATGGAAATACAGCGGAGGTTTTCGTTACATGATTTCTAAAAAACCTCATCGACAGGTATTGAGTTTTCAATACAAATACGATTTGGAACAATTAGGTATTTCAGGAAATGCATTCCGTTCCGACAATTTACTTGCTTCTGTATTCAGAATAAATCCGGCGAACAAACTTTCGATGGTGGAAGAATACAAAGGCGCCTATGACTATGAATATTTCCCGGGACTAAACAACATGGTGCTATTCCGAAGAAGAGCGATTTCTCAATTACCTGACACCAATCTCTATCAGAAACAAATCAGTCCAACAGAAATTGAATATCTGAAAAACGTTAATATTACCGAATTCACTTACTATCTGCGTTACGCAAAGAATGAAAAATTCTTCTCCGGCGAATTTGATCGCGTGAGTATGGGGACCCGTAAGCCTATTTACGAATTCCAATATGCAATTGGAATAAAAGATCTTTTTGGCGGGGATTACAATTATCATAAACTTGTTGGAAGTATCACACAGTGGTTTCCAATTGGTACTTTAGGATGGGGACGTTACCGTTTTGAAGCCGGAAAATTCTGGGGTACAGTTCCTTTTCCTGTTTTGGAAATACATCGCGGAAACGAAACCTACTATTGCGATGAGCAGGCGTTTAACACTATGCTCTATCTGGAATTTGTAAGCGATCAATACTTCAGCGCATTTTATACCCATCATTTCGACGGTTTCTTCCTCAACCATCTTCCTTTGCTTCGCCGATTGAAATGGCGAGAAGTTGCCGCTATTAAAGCATGTTGGGGAACCATTACTGAGGCAAATAAAAGAGAAGTTCAATTCCCAACCTATCTTTATAATTTCAGCAATGTGCCTTTCCTGGAAGCTTCCGTTGGTGTAGAAAACATCTTTAAGTTTCTACGTATCGATTTTATCTGGCGAATGACCTATCTTGATCACCCCAACATCGCTAAGTTCGGATTACGCGCTAAATTTGATGTCGACTTTTAAGCCTATGAAACTCTGGACAAGAGAAATATTCAAACAGTACAAAGACAGAGTGGTTGTAAACGGTGTTTCCGTTGAGGTCAACCAAGGTGAAATTGTTGGCTTGCTTGGTCCAAATGGAGCAGGAAAAACAACTTCCTTTTACATGATTGTTGGCCTGATCAAACCTGATAAAGGCTCCGTTTTTCTCGATAATGAAGAGATCACAAAGGAACCTATGTACAGACGTGCACAAAAAGGCATTGGATATCTTCCGCAGGAGGTTTCTGTTTTCAGAAAATTAAGCGTTGAGAACAATATCTTGGCTGTACTAGAAACCAGAAAACTCAACAAGAAACAACGGAATGATCGGTTAGAAGAATTATTGGATGAGTTTTCATTGCAACACGTGAGAAAAAATCTTGGAATTCAACTTTCCGGAGGAGAAAAAAGAAGAACTGAAATTGCACGTGCCCTGGCATCAGATCCTAAATTCATTCTTCTTGATGAACCATTTGCCGGCGTGGATCCCATTGCTGTTGAAGATATCCAAAGTATTGTTGCGCAATTAAAAAATAAGAACATTGGAGTTCTTATTACCGACCACAATGTTCAGGAAACATTATCTATCACCGACAGAGCATACCTGTTGTTTGAAGGAAAAATTCTGAAACAGGGGACAGCCGAAGAACTGGCAGAGGATCCCGTTGTGCGAAAAGTGTATCTCGGACAACACTTTGTTTTGAGACGCAAAACGTACAATTAATGATTTCGTTGCAATGATGTCATGATGCGTTTCATGTCATCATTAAACCAACTCGTCTTTTGAGCAGAAGGTGTCCAAGCTGTTTGAATCAGAAAATCATCTCCTGCATCTACTACCATCACAAGATAACTTACTTTAGGTCCAAATTTTGATTTTCCTCCAACCTGAAAATGCTGCGCCTGCAAATCACCGCATTTCAAAGCTCCCAGATCCTCTTCCCAGGGACTTTTCATCTCTTCTGTCATTGAGCTTCTCAAACTGGCAGAAAAAGCCTTCAAATCAAACATAACGCCCGCTTGTTCCAATTCAGATTTGGGGCGTACATCCATAACATAGTACAATTCCCTGTTTACATTTTCCAATTGAATTTCAGCATCAGGCTTGATCGCCTCTGAAATACTCATGTAATCAGGTTTTTCAAGACTAAACCCGGATGGAAAGGTTGTCCTTTCCCATTGCGTTTCTCCGCAGGAAACGAAAATCAATGCAATCAAAAAATAGTACAAACTTTTCATACCAACAAATTAAGATGCAACCTGTAAGCGAAAACCAACTCCATGAACATTAGTTATGGAAACAGACGGGTCATCTTTTAGGTATTTGCGAATCTTACTAAGAAACACATCAAGGCTACGGCCATTAAAATAATTATCGTCTCCCCAAATCATATTCAATACCAATTCCCGTGGTAAAACTTCATTTATGTGAGCACAAAGTAACTTCAATATTTCAGATTCCTTTTTTGTGAGGCGTTGCTCTGTTCCCCCAAGTTTAAGTGTGTAATTGGATGCATCAAACGAATAATTGCCAATTGCAAAATGATCCTTCTGAACCGATCGTCCCGGTTTGCTGCGTTTCAAAATTGCCTCGATCCGAAGCAATAGTTCCTCTGTGCTGAATGGTTTGGTAATATAATCATCCCCACCTGACCGAAACCCTTTTATTTTATCTTCTGTCATGGATTTTGCAGTGAGAAAAATAATCGGAATTTCAGCATTGGCTTTTCGAATATCCTCGGCAAGACTAAACCCGTCTTTGTGAGGCAACATTACATCAAGCAGACACATATCAAACTTACCCTCATTAAATTGTTTAAGACCTTGCTTCCCATCAGTTGCCAGAACAACTTTGTATCCGCTCATTTTCAAATTATCCTGGACCACAAACCCAAGATTCATGTCATCTTCAACCAGCAACAGTGTAGCTTTTTTGTCTGTCATAATCGTATTGTTAATGAAAAGGGAAATACAATTCAAACTCACTGCCCTTGCCTGGATGGCTCTTAACTGAAATTGTGCCGCCATGCTGCTCCGTCATCACTTTCACATAGTAAAGACCTAATCCAAATCCTTTTACATTGTGAACATTTCCGGTTGGTACGCGGTAGAATTTTTCAAAAATATTTTTCAATGCATCCTTTGCAATCCCAATCCCATGATCGATGATCTTTATTCGAACTCCATTAGCATCACTTTCTGTACGAACAATTACTTCGGGCGATCCTTCAGAATATTTCCGGGCGTTGTCGAGCAAATTGTAGAAGATATTTGTTAGATGTACTTTATCCGCTTCAATTTCATCTGTTGCAGCATTCAATTCGAGAGACAACGATCCGCCGTTTGCCTCAATTGGCACTCTGAAATTTGAAACACAACTCTCAAGTAAGTCGTGAATATGAATATTCGTTTTCTTCAATGATATTTCTTCTTTATCCAGCGTTGCGATTTGCAAAACCCGCTCCACTTGATTTTCCAAACGCTTGTTTTCGTTGTAAATAATCCTTGCGTATTGATTTACCCTCTGGGGATCATTACAAATACCGTCTTTAAGTAGAACCTCACTCGAAATTGAAATGGTGCTTATGGGTGTTTTCAATTCATGAGTCATATTATTGATGAAATCATTCTTTACATCAGCCAACCGCTTTTGGTGCATAATCACATAAAGGGAATACCCAAAAAAACCGGTAACAATCAAAATAATAATTGAAGTATAAAACCAGGCACCCAGAGGTTCATCAACCTGATGCGGAGTAAAGCCTACCCTGTTTGGAAAAAACACACTAAAATAATGACCATCATTTGCCATTTTTAACTGCGGACGCTGGCTAACATCATTGGAATTGGATGCGTCCATGTCGATATACTTTCCATATCGCAATGAATCAGAAAAACAATCATAAATGCCGTATTCAAAATCTTCCTTGATGTTGTTTTGATCAAACTCCATCCGAAGCATCCGCTCTAAAAGGTAGGGATGCAAGGTGTCATTCATTCGTACAATGAAATAATTTGATTGCTTTTGTTCAACAGCATTATACAGATCAGAATGATCGTCGTAATAATCCATGATCTGTTCTGCGACATTGGTGAGCGCAATTGTTACACGATCATTAAAAATTTTCTCCTGCTGCGAATACTCTTTGCGCAAAAGAATCTCCTGATTCTCCTGAATTTTCAATGTACTGTTAACCCAATACACCTGTAAAACCACAATTCCTATTAACGAAAAAGTAGCAAGTAATACAAGCGTTCGGAATATTCTGGGCTTCATTGAAAGTATTAAGCACACAAAATAACGAAAAAAGCCCTGCAGATGCAGGGCTTAACAAGTCGCTAACAGTTTTTTACTTTGCCTTTGCTATTCCAACTATTGAAGCCGGAATTCCAACAACACACCCTTCCGGATTTGGCCGCCGCAACGGATGATAGGTAAATCGTACCTCTAGTCCGTCGATGTCAAACTTACCAAGTGATTGAGTAGGGATCAATGTCAATGTATCACCACCATTTGGCGCAATGATAACCGTCGGACAACCTCCAGCTCTGTATTTGTGGGATACTGTTCCAATAATTTGTTCTTCGTTTGATGTTTCACTCACAGCTTTCGAGTTTTTGCACGCTACTGCAAGCAGCGCCAGAATCATAATGGTTAAAATCCGTTTCATAAAAGCAAATAATCAATTACTGTACCATTACTTTAATTACTCTTTGGTAATGCTCATTTCCAATCCTTACAAGGTAGGGACCCGCTGCAAGACCGGAAACATTTATCGATGTATTAAATGCAGACTGCACCGGTAAAACGACCTTTTCACTGATGGTTCTTCCCTGAATATCGAAAAGGTCTACATGAGTTTCCCTATCATTTAGCAGACTATGCGCATCAACAATCAAATCCATTCCATCCTGAAATACTTTAATTTCCCCTATTACTTGTTCATCAACCCCGGCTGCTCCTGCAATTCGGAATGAAAAAATACGTGTCTTTCGTCCGGCAGAAATATATTCTCCGGTGTGCCAGAAAGTCAAGCCATCAGGATCAAGTGATGTTTGAGAATAATCGCCAAAACGATTCACACCTGTTTGCACTGAGGTTCCGGTAGCACCAACCTGTTCAATAAAAGTCATTTGCCCGAGAGGATCTGTTGCCAATCGCCCCGTATACCGAATACTGGGAAAAGTACTTGAACCTGAAACAGCATAGGCCATTCCGATATTACCCTGCTCATCCATTGCAATACTACCGCACCATCGGCTTTCATTTGTTGGTGCATAAGTGCCTTCCTGGTAAATGGACCATGTTCCCGAAGATTGATTTTGCCTAAGCTCATACCAGCGAATTCCGGCCTGACCGGTTGTTGCATCAACCTTTACTACGTGGCAAAGTGTTACTGTGTTGTAACCTGTCCAACGCAGGTACTGTGCCCGATAGGTGAGAACTCCGGCAATGGCATCAAGTTTTTGTGTAGTACCGGGTTGTTCAATATCATTCCACGAAGCATTAAACACCGAATTAAACGGCTGTGCGGGGAGAAGTTGATTGAGCGTAAAATCAATAGTAAGTGCGGACCAATCGCAACTTACATTGTAAACACGAATGCGATCCGCGCTTCCGGAAGCCCATGCATCATCTTCGAACGAAAAAACAGGACAAGGAGTTCCCGCAGGAGGCAACTGACCATCAGCATCTGCTGGAAGCGCACAGAAAAAACCATTGGAAGGTGTAGAAGGCATATTGCGAATAAGCATTCCTGCTGTCGGATCTCCAACCAATATTTTAGCGCGATCAAATACAACTATACGTTTAGTTGAATAATTGGCTGTCATGTAATATCCATCATGCCATATTGAAAATTTAGGGTAATCTGGAAACTGCGAGGCCACCGGAATAAACGAATATGCATAATAAGTTCCTGTTGGATCATTTGTTGTGGAAACAGCAATTAAGATAGCATTGTTTCCGGTTTGAAACTGGCTGATGAACCATCGGTCGGCATGGCGATCGTACATTACAATCGGATCACCGGAATTTGAACTGCCCGACCAAAGACTGCTAAGGTTTGCGGAGGCGGTCAGCGTTCCTCCTGTCTTATTGTAAACTCTCCAGCTCGTGTTTACAGCCTGAACATAATGATTTGGCCCGGCTGCGCCGGAGGGATCGGGAGGGGTTCCGCCATTCATTCCATTCCACTGAACCAATGGAGCGCGCTGCTGGAACATACGTTCCCCCATGTTAAATTGTGCTATAGGATCAACGCCCTTAGGAAGTGCATCAGGGTTTGCTGCTGGAAATGCAAGTCGGTTATTGTGAATAATCCGATGATCATCTCTTTCATCAAATTCAGGAATCAATTCCGCTAAATCTCTCAACGGCGGTGTTATTCTAAATCCTGAATTTTTCACAAACTCAGTAGCGCCTTCGATTGGGGTGTTAACTGATTGCGCGCTTATCTGACCAAATAAACTCAGCGTAAAAAGCAGAAGCACATTCTTTTTCATAGCAAGTATTGTTTCGTAATTATAACGAAAAAAGACCCCAATCACAAAAATTACGGTATTAGATTAGCGTACGCAAAGTAATGCTGAGGAAACGGGCGTTACAATTCTGCTATTTGAGCCTGTAGGGTTTCCCATTCAATGTAGGCAGCATCGATTTGTGACTTAATAGCATCATATCCGGAAGTTAATGATGCTAATCGTGTACTGTCTGAATAATCAGCATCAGCAAGTTCCTTTTCCGCTTTTTTCAGCTGCTCTTCTTTCTTGCTGATTTCCTGCTCCAGTTTTTCAAGCCTGCCTTGTAAACGTTTTTTATCCTTGTCCTGTTCACGCTGATTATTCGAAGCACTACCTTTCACTTGGTTTTCCTTCTTCGCCTGTGCTTTTTGGTATTCATAATCCGCAATACTGGCATTCTTCTTCATCTGTAGGAACTCATCCACACTCATGTGATGCACACTTACTTTTTGATCTTTCATTTCAAAGATTCTGCTTGTAAGACCGGAAAGAAAATCGCGGTCGTGCGAAACCAACAAGAGTGTTCCGTCGTAATTTTTCAGTGCATTCTTCAGCACTTCCTTACTGGCAAGGTCAAGGTGATTGGTGGGCTCATCGAGAATCAGAAAATTAACCGGCGACAATAACAACTTACACAACGCCAGCCGTGTTTTCTCTCCACCTGAAAGAACACTTACTTTCTTTTCAATATCATCACCACCAAACAAAAACGCCCCTAATAAACCACGCACACTTTTTCTGATCTCACCTTGTGCTTCATCATCAATGGTTTCAAAAACCGTCTTGTTCCGGTCCAGTTTTTCAGCTTCATTTTGTGCAAAATACCCGATACTAACCTGGTGGCCATGACGAATTTCTCCTTCAAATTTCTCCTGACCGGTGATTAACTTTGTAAGTGTTGTCTTACCTGCGCCATTCTTTCCAACTAAGGCAATTTTTTCACCTTTTCCGATGATCAAATCAAGGTTTTTAAAAATAGTTTTGTCACCGTAAGTTTTTGTAAGCGACTGTGTCTCCAATACTACTTTTCCGGAATGTGGCGCAGGCGGGAATCGGATATTTATTTTGGCTGACTCGAAATCATCAACCTCGATTTTCTCCATTCGATCGAGCTTCTTCATTAACGATTGTGCAAACGCTGCCTTACTGGCTTTTGCACGAAATTTATCAATGAGTTGCTCTGTCTCTTTAATCGTTTTTTCCTGATTTTTACGTGCATTGCGCTGCAATTCGATTTCTTGTCTGCGCAATTCAACATACTTTGAATAAGAAGCCTTGTAATCGTATGCCTTTCCGTTGGAAATTTCAACTGTCCGTTTAGTTACGGCATCAAGAAAGCGACGGTCGTGCGAAATTAATATAATTGCTCCCCTATGCGAAATCAAAAAATCCTCCAGCCATTGAATGGATTCAATATCCAGGTGATTCGTAGGTTCATCCAATAGCAATAGTTCCGGACGCTGTAATAATATTTTTGCAAGCTCAACCCGCATTTTCCAACCACCACTAAATTCCGACATCTTTCGAGTCAGATCAGTGCGTTCAAATCCCAAACCAAAAAGCACCCGCTCTACATCTTCATCAACATTTCCCGCACCAATCATGTTCAATCGCTCATTCAGATCACTGATAAGATTTAAAATCTCACCAAATTCTTCCGATTCATAATCTGTACGTGTAACCAACTCATCATTGAGCTGATCGAGTTTGTTGGTCACCTCATTAAACTCAGCCAATGCCGATTTCGCTTCTTCAAAAATTTCTGCGTCTTCCTTGTGCTGCATTTCCTGAGGAAGATATCCGATTGTCAAACCTTTCGGAACGGAAATGGATCCGCTGTCAGGCTTCTGAATGCCTGCAAAAATTTTAAGCAGTGTGGATTTACCTGCACCGTTTCTTCCGGTTAGACCAATTCGATCTTCCTTGTTGACCATAAAGGACAACTCATCATACAACACACGGTCTCCAAAATGAACCGAAATCCCATTAACTCCTACCATGGCGCGAAAATAATCATTCGCCGCTTAAAAAAAGACGAAAGCTCAGGTAAACTACCCCAGCTTTCGTCTCGCCGATGTGCTTTATTTGCAAATGTTCACCAAAACATCTTAGGGTTTAACCCTTAATGTCATATTCGGAACACGAATCGGACCTGCCGGTCCCTGCACACTGATTCCTACAAATGAAACCAAGGTGCCGGGCGGTGCAATCTTGATAAAATCGGTCATCTGCTGATTTAATTGCGCACTGTTTGATTGAAATTTTCTACTGTTCCCATTTACCATTACAGACATTTCGAATGATTTTACTGTAAACTTCACTTTTGAAGGATCAAGTGTTACACTGGGATCATAAGCAACCCGTAAATATTGTGCATTATTCTTTAGTTCCGTGATCGAAACATCTCCTTGATTTGCGCTGATATTGCCAAGGTAAGATGTTGGTATGGGAAGTGGTTTCACAGTGAATTCTGGCCCGCTAAATGATTTGGTTGTACCACCATCAGTACGTACTGTTATAGATGCTTTTATTTTCTTGTTGATTAAACTTGCCGGAGCCACAACAGAAAATTTACCGCCGCCTTTTGGTGTTGTTTTCACTCCGGGAACAGAAAGCGAAACACGGTCTTGCGGATAACCTGAAACCGACGCTGAAAACGTATGATCGTACCCCGCGTAAATAACTGTCAGATCTTCGTTTGCAATTACTCCGGTTGGTTCCCCAACTTCATAGGAATAGCTCCAGGGTTTCCATTTTTCAACTCCATTTTCTTTCACTGCAACCAGACCACTCATCATATATGCACCGGGCCTGTTTCCTTTTACAGAAATTGTTCCGGTATGACTGATGTAATTCGCCTTATTGGTGTCATTAACTGCGAATCTGATTTTTGCCACTTCGTTTGAGTCAAATGCGGCAATCATCACATTCAGATTCATTGAATCGCCCACATTCAAATAACTGGTCCGTGCAAATGCCAAGGGTTCTATTTTATTAAAATTAAAAACCGGGACATTTACTTTTGTCAACAAATGTTCTAAGGCTATGGATTCTGCAGTGCGAACATCGTTGCGTAGTGAAGTAAACATCGCTGCTGCTGCAACTACCGGAGCATGATCAAACATGCCGGCTTGCCATGGAACTTCTTCTTCATGGTTTTTCATTGTTTCCGGTAAAGTCAGTATTTTATACAACTGTTTAATTTTACTTGTATCCTCCGGATTTGCTCCTGTCAACGCTGCATTTAATACCTCCTCTGAAAAAGTATTGCCATTGTATTCCGGAATAAAGGCAAAGTTTTTCCCGTTGAATTCATAAGAAGAAACCAGGTAGCACAAGGAATCGCGGTAGAGATGCATTTTTCGTTTAAGCTGCTTTCCTTCTTCTACAATATTATTGGCATTTCCCACAAATAACCGTGTTGCAGCATCATAATCGTCCTTTGATCCAATATCCATTAAATTGGCCAGCTTTCGTTTACCACCTTCTTCAATGATCCACTCTTTTCCTTCCCCTTCAACTGCCTTGATCAATCGGTTTGTTTCTTCGAGGTAAAAATTGTGCGCATCATTTGCCAGCGCAGAAATCCGGAGTGCTTTTTCCCTCCAGGATTTTACTTTTTCCCGTGTTTCCGCAACATTGTACATGCGGTCGAGATTCTGATACACCATATCGTTTTTGTATTCTATTGACATAGTAGATTGATCGAGCTTATCGTTCAATGTGATGAATGCAATCACAATTTCTTTGGACACATTGAGCGCAAGCAATGCTGTAAGCACCAGATACATCATACCGATCATCTTTTGCCTTGGGGTTTCTTTTCCTCCTGCCATAATGTTTCGTTTTTGAGTTAGTATGAACCTACAATTCAAAAACAAAAGGAAAGTAACAGAGAGCGCAAAGCATATTGAACCACCCAACCCCTTGCCTACTTAAATAAACCTCTTAAAACACATGAAAACCGTTTTTTGAGGTATTCGGATTTAGTCTTATACTGAATCTATCATTGAAAAAAGACAATAAACGAAAAGCCCCGGCAAAATTGCCGGGGCTTTTGAAAAATATTGGTTGAGATTAAATATCCCAAACGTCGTGCTCGATATCCTGCATTTGAATACGAATCTTCTCGCTTTCGAGTAACGCATCAATGCCTGAAGTGTAATCGATAATCTGACGATCATAGATATTGGACTCTTTCTTTATGTAACTGTTGAACATACGCTTCCAGAATAAGTCATCGAAAGACATACGCTGCGCATCGTTCTGGCGGTTGTACACAAAATAGTTTTGAATGATGTAGCGAAGTTCAGGGAAATAAATCCAGAACAACTTACGGGGAACGCCAAGTGAGTTAACGTTTTTGGATCCGACAATCGGCGCGATTCCGATAATGCGAACATCCATTACCGAACGTTGCTTTTCAAAGAACCAGTCTTCCTTAACCTCCCAGCCAATAATATCCTCAGCACTGTAGTAAATGGTATCACGACCAGGCATAATAGAGTCGCCTCCGCGTGGTGTTTTACCGATTACCTTATCTGCAGGGTGATATTGGTAGATAGGATATCCGTATTCATCAGACCCCAGAACGATTTGGTTACCGTTTTGGTCAACCATTGGAGTGGTTGGTGGTGCTTCCGGCTCACCGAAAAGGGCATTTGCCTGTTCGCGGTAATCAGGAAGTGACGGAGAGATGGGATAGAAGAACATGTCTCCACCGTACTCCGTCAGGTCAGGTCCAACGTAGTTGTATGGAATAATTTCTGCTGCAAGGACGTGTTTACGCAGAATATCAAAAAGGTTTTCACGATCTGTGAGACGCTTTAATGGATAGTAAAGCGGGAAGTTAATCTTCTCACGTGTATCAATTACACGCCAGATACGCTTTTCCCACATCACATCCGCTTCACGAAGATGCGGATACTGAATCAGCTTCTTGGTGGGAATGTGCTCCTTCACATATACCCCATCAAGGACGTTCTGTGCGCTCACCGGAGTACCGAGAGCAACCAGCGCCATAACTATGAGCAAATACCTTTTCATATTTCTGGTTTTTATTTCCTTTTGCAATTATTACTTCACTTTGAACACCATTGGTGGTACACGCACTCCTCCTGCGGGACCTTGTGCCGAGATTGAATTGAATGCAATAACTGTACCCGGCTTAGCCAACTTGATAAAGTTCAACATATCAGGAGTAAGCTGTCCACCCTTAGCAGGGAACGACTTACTTGCTGCCCCAACAGTTGCAGTCATTTCAAATGAATTCACTGTAAACTTCACTTTAGCAGGGTCAAGAGAGATACTTGGATCGTAAGCAACACGCAGGAACTGCGCATTCGTCTTCAATTCTCCAAGTGATACATCTGATTGCACCGAACTTAGGTTACCCAGGTAAGAACTTGGGATAGGCAATGGCTTAACAGTAAATTCTGGTCCGGCAAAAGATTTTGAACCTCCACCATCTGTTTTTACTGTAACTCCTGCTTTGATCTTTTTGTTGATCAAGCTTGCCGGAGCCTTAACCGAGAATTTCCCTCCACCTTTAGGTGAAACTGAAATACCGGGCAGTGAAAGCGAAACGCGATCCTGTGGATAACCGGATACTGAAGCAGAAAACGTATGCTCGTAACCTGCGTAAATAACCGTAAGATCTTCGTTGGCAATTACACCGGTTGGTTCACCAACTTCGTACATGTATTTCCAAGGCTTCCACTTTTCTTCTCCGTTTTCTTTAACTGATACCAAACCATACATGGTATAAGCCCCCGGACGACTTCCTTGAACAGAAAGCTTGCCAACGTGATCCTTATAGTTTGCAGGATTGGAATCGTTCACAGCGAAACGAATTTTTGCAACTTCATTAGAGTCGTATGCAGCAATCATTACGCTAAGATTCATGGAATCTCCAACGTTCAGATAACTTGTACGAGCAAATGCAAGTGGTTCAATTTTGTTAAAGTTGAACTTAGGTGCATTCACCTTTCCAAGAAGGTGATCGACCGCTACAGATTCTGCATTACGAACGTCGTTACGCAGTGAAGTAAACAACGCAGCAGCAGCTACAACCGGTGCGTGGTCGAACATACCTGCCTGCCAGGGAACTTCCTCGTCATGATTCTTCATGGTTGCAGGAAGAGTCAGCATGCCGTAGAGCTGCTTGATCTTTGCAGTGTCTTTTGGGTTAGCCGTTCCTAATGCAGCATTCAACTCTTCAGGCGACATTGAAGCACCATCGAATTTCGGTGTAAACGTAAAATTGTTTTTACCCGATTCATAGGTAGAAATGATGTAGCAAAGTGAATCGCGGAAATTGTGCATTTCGGTCATCAACGCTTTACCAGCTTCAACAATATTGGAACGATCACCTACGAATAAGCGAGTAGCTGCGTCGTAGTCATCTTTCGATCCAATATCCATTAAATTGGCCAGCTTTCTTTTTCCACCTTCTTCCTGAATAACCCATTCCTTAGCATCACCTTCAACAGCTTTGATCAGTTTATTGGTTTCATCAAGGTAAAAATCATGTACACGATTGGCCAATTTCTCAATCTGTTGAGCTTTCGGTCTCCAGACCTTAACCAATTCTCTGGTTTGCGGTACGTTGTAGTAGTTTTCAAAATCCTGATAGCCGACCGCGTTTTTATACTCGATCGCTGCAGTAGATTGGTCCAGTTTATCGTTTAGCGTAATGAACGCTACAACAATTTCCTTGGATACGTTAAGTGCCAGAAGTGCGGTGAGTACCAAGTACATCATACCGATCATCTTCTGACGGGGTGTTTCTTTACCTCCAGCCATAGTTTTTAGTTTTTAGGGAATCTCCTGCTCTCATCACAAAAAGTGATAAGCTTGGGAAATTTACCCGCGACTTCCGGTATTAATGTTCATTGCTGCAAGCATGTTGCCGTAAATTGTATTCAAGGCAGTCAGGTTGCGTGCAAGGTCAGACATGTTCTCTTTATACTTCTTGGTATCTTCAAGTGAATCGTGCAGGTTCTGCATGAGTTCATTGATTCCACCGTAAAGCTTAGATGTAGCTTCGAGGTGACTAGAAGAACCTTTGAGCTGCATTTCGTAAATATTGTTCAACGCAGAAAGGTTAGTTGACAATTTCTGCATCTGTTCTCCGAAAGAAGCACCTTCAGATTGCGTGTTGGTAAGACCCATGATCGATTCAGAAGCCTTAACATAAGAATCTGAAAGCTGTTCAACTTTCTTGGAAGCTCCACGAAGACTGTCGATATATTCATTTGTTGCAACTGATGCGTTCGATACATCACCAATTTTGTGGGTTGCATCGGTAAGTGAACGCAAACCGTTACCAAGACTCTGAATGAGTTCAGGTTCGATTTTCGCTTCTTCAAGCATCTTGTCTAATTCTTCAGTAACTGAACCTTTTTTACCGTGATGCTCGATAGCACCGTGACCATCATGGTCATCCATATGCCCAAGAGCAAGCTCAGGGTAAACAAGTTCCCACTTCGGATCTTCGTGAATTGGTTCGAAGGCCGAGAAAATAAAGATGACCGCTTCAGTCGAAAGACCGATAACGAGCATCGCTCCTGCACCGGGCCAGTGCATAATTTTAAACATCGCCCCGACAATTACAACCGCTGCTCCGAATCCGTACAGCTTGGCCATAAACACTTTCCACGCTTTGCTTCCTGGTTTCATAGTTCTCTTGCTTTATTTGGTTTTACATTGTTTGATTGCTTTTCCGAAAATTGTTTTGACCATTAACGAGCTTCCTCAGCCTGGTCAGGTCCACCACGACCCAAATAGGTCATTACACAGCGGTATCCTACATATGATTTAGCAGAATCCTGGTATTCGAATGAACGACTACCTGTCTGTAAATAGTAAGCGATATCCTTCCATGAACCCCCACGAATCACTTTACGCTTTTGCGCTGGTGGGTCATGGTCAAGTGCATCGTAACGACGCTCTGGATTCAAGTCGTGAATGATCTCATAGTTCGATTCATCGTAGGCTGTTTCGCACCACTCAGATACGTTTCCTGCCATACAATACAGACCGAAGTCGTTAGGATGGTAAGACGTAACTTTTACTGTGTGGAATCCACCATCTTCCATGTAACGTCCGCGCATCGGCTTAAAGTTACCAAGGAAACATCCGCGTGCATTACGGATATAAGGACCACCCCAAGGGTATGGGCTTAAATCAAGACCACCGCGTGCACCGTATTCCCATTCTGCTTCTGTAGGCAAACGGAAATCCTGTACGTAGAATTCTCCCATCGACTCCAACCAGAAGTTGAGCAATTGAGTACGCCAAACACAGAACGCTTTTGCCTGAACCCATGTTACTCCCACCACCGGATACTCATCATAAGCCGGATGCCAGAAATACATGTTGGTCATTGGGTCATTGAACGAGTAGGTGAAGTCACTGATCCAACAAAGTGTATCAGGATAAACGTTTATGATTTCCTTAATGATGAAACGTGAACGATCGGTATGGCCACGAATAGCGTTATTCTGCCCCTTTTTGTTTCTATAACCTAAATCCAAGTCACGTCCAACAGGATCTTTTGTGATGGGGTCTTCAGGGTTAGATAAGGTACGGTGTTCCGGATCCTCAGGATTTGTTTTGATGTTGTAACGACCTTTTTTAGCAGCTGCCTGCAGGTCGATCCAATAATACTCGAACATGAGTTTACGCACATCAAATTCCTTACGACGATAATAACGTTCGTGGTCGGGAAGGTACATTTCCGATAACAAAGGCATATAATCGGGGTCGAAGTACTTTAAGCGGGCAGACCAGTTAAGATCCCACTCAGAAGCATCGAGCTCATTTCCTTCGTCATCATAACGCGGCATCAGGAATTCCTCGGGGAATTCTTCTGCCAATTTACGGCGAGCAATAGAGTCGCGAACATAGTACACGAATTGACGGTACTCGTTATTCGAAATTTCTGTTTGATCCATATAAAAGGCCTGAACAGAAACCGTTTTTGAACGATTCGTGTGCGCCCAGGGCACATCCTGATCACTGGCTCCCATATTATAGCTACCAGCGGGAATATAGAGCATCCCATACGGGGTGTTCTGATACCAACTCGGGCGGGGAATAACCCCTACCAGTTCACCGTTGTTCCCAGGGGAACAGGCAAACAATGTCACAGCAATTGCTGAATAGAACAACAACTTTTTCATGCTACCTCCTTAAATTGTTTCTCCGGGTTTCGCAACCTCCTGAATCGGAAAGCCCGTGAATGCCTTTAACGCTTTCAATTGTGCGATTGTTACAATTATTTATAAAAATCTGACTGTCTTTGACTTAGTAATCTTAACCGGTGGTTTTAGGTTAAAGCAATAGCTCAACATGATCTCATGGCTACCACTGCTATAATCACGAATCTCACTAGTGGTTACATCATAAGAGTAACCAATTCTGATCATCCCCGGCATCTTGTCGTTCCCTAAAGGCTGCTGAAAACCTAACATAGGTACAATTGCATCCTTGATACGGTAACTCAAACCTCCCCAAACCATGTTCTTCCAAAGCACATTAGCATTGAAATCAAGCTGAGTGGAAGTGAAATCAGATTCCAAACGGAAGGAAGGACGAATCATGATATCAGGATTGCTTGGCAACTGGAAATCATATCCTCCCAAAACATAATAGTGACGTGCGTTCTTTACATTCAGGTTTACAAGATCCGACTCCGTTAAGTGAGTTGCAGAAAGGCCTGCATACCAATTGGTTGATTTATAATACAGTCCAAAAGCAAGGTCATAGGTCGATTGTGTCTGACTTCCGTCGGGAATCGAGTTGTCCAGATTAACGGGATCGATAGCAATCCAATCAGGCTTAAGAGAAACTTTCATCAATCCCGCAGAAATTCCAATCCCTAAGATATCACCATTACCGATACTCAAGTGATATGAATAATTCAAGCGAGCAGAAAAATTATTGAAGAATCCAATCTTATCGCTAAAGAGCGATAAACCTACACCACCTCTTAATAGGGGTACGGGACCATGAATGTTCATTAGAAAAGTTTTTGGCGCTCCATCGAAACCAGACCACTGGCTGCGGAAGAAACTGGTTGCGCAGATCTTGTTGTCAATCCCAGTGTAACCAGGGTTGATCGACAAACGATCATACATAAACTGAGACAATTGATAATCCTGCTGACCATAGGCAACAGAACCCATTACAATCGCTCCCATAGAGAGTAAAAACTTCCTCATATAAAGTAGATGTTACTTTATTTACACGGTTTAGATTTGGATGGAATACTCCATTCAAAGTCCGGTAAAGTTAAGTAAAAATTATTCCCGAAAAAAAATTTCGCAACATTTTCACAAAATTTTGAACAATCTTTTAAGAATCAGGAAAGTTTTTGATAAGTCCTCCACCAAAGGTCAGGCATCTCACCCTCAGAGGCTTGCAGATAATCCTGATAAGAACAGGGCACCATATGATGCCTTTCGAACTTCAAACGCTTGTCCGGGGGATAGGGCACATCCATCCACCAACGGTCTGATCTGTTGCTCTTAAAGAATAAAATTTCGTGGTCGAACTGCGGACTGGTCACCCTGTATTTAGTAAACAGTGAGCGGTCGCCAATCGGGAAATCCTTCTTACGGTTGTAATACCCATCAACCAGGTACCATATCATCTGGGCAACAAGATGGGTGGTTTGTCCATGACTATCCCGTGCAGGGTTTAATTCATAAAATCCTGCTGAGGTCAGTTTATCACTCATCCCTGCATATCTGCAAAGCTGACAAGCCTCCTCACCGAATAGCCCATTAGGTCCCGACTCAGCATTGCCGGGTGCGTCGGCATGGCGAATCGCCGAAAGATCGAAGGACAAGATATCTGCATTGCGAATCAAAGGTTCACAGGCGGTAATATCCTTTCGCAGTTCGCCCAGTCGGTAATTATCGAAATACAACTTATCCATTAACTCCAATGATCTTGCGTCGGCGAAATGGGACTGGAGCGCAACATTACAATAATTGAAAAGGTAATTGGGCTGGTGCATGATAATCTTCCCTAAAAAGGTTCGGGAGGAAATTTGATCTTCAACATCACCCAAATTGATTCTGGAATCAATGGTTACCATGTTAATGGTCTGCTCCAGTTTTTCGTAAGCGAGATAATTGGCAAAAGTGATATCCTGACTACCTCCAATAATGATTGGCAAAATATTCCTCTTGATGAGAAATGCAACTGATTGGGAAACGGCGTACCAGGTATCTTCAATTGTTGCTCCTGCTTTTATATTTCCAAGATCAGCAATTTTGTAATCATGTCCGGCCGGCGAGAGTTCATAGAGAAACTTACGGACTTCATCAGGAGCCTTTGAGCAACCCTTATTGGCATAAGAATTTCTCTCTTCCATTACACCGATAATGGCAATATCCATCCCGTTTAAATCCGGAAAATCTCCACTCCGATGGAAAACAGTATGAGCAGACAAAGTGCCCTGAATTATGCTTTCAGAACGAAACTCCGGAATAAAACCCGGCTCAAAAAATATTGAGATGTCTTTCATTCTATTTTACCTGCGTGTAGTTTTTTTTCTGACAGCAGTGGTTTTCTTTTTTGCAGCAGCAGTTGTTTTACTTCCTGTGGTTTTCTTCGCAACAGACGTCTTTGCGGGTGCCTTTTTCGCAGGTGCCTTTTTTACAGAAGCCGTTCCGGTTTTCTTTCTTGGTGCACTTGTTTTCTTTTTTGCTGCAGGACGTTTGGATGCTGCCTTTTTTAAAGTAACTCCATCACTTTTTCCTTTTTTCAACTCTTTAACTCCTGCATCACCTGCTAATTCCATGCACTTTTCAAGCGTAAGTTTTTCCGGCTCTAGATCTTTGGGAATACGGAAGTTTTTCTTTCCGATTTTCAAAAACGCTCCCCAACGACCTTTTAAAACCTGTATTTCACTATTCTCAGGGAATGCTTTGATGATTCGATCTGCATTAGCCTGACGTTTATCTGCCAGTAAAACTTTTGCTCTGTCGAGAGTGATCGTCATTGGATCATCTCCATCCGTCTTTTTGATTGAAGCAAACACACCATCGTGAGCAACATAAGGACCAAATCGTCCAACATTGGCTACGACCTTCTTGCCATCAATCATACCGAGATCTCTTGGCAACTTAAATAAATCAAGCGCTTCTGCCAAGGTGATCGTTGCAATACTTTGGTCCTTTCGGAGTGATGCAAATCGTGGTTTCTCTTCGTCTTCCGCATTTCCAATCATCACCATCGGTCCAAATCGTCCGATTTTCACTACAATTTTGCGTTTGGAAGTTGGATCTACCCCCAATTCACGTTCACCGGTTGCGCGGTCTGAATGTTCCAGCGTTTTTTCTACATCCTTGTGAAAGGGTCCATAGAAACGTTTGATCATCGCATTCCATTTCACCATTCCCTGGGCAATATCATCGAATTCTCTCTCGATGGTTGCAGTAAAACTGAAATCCAACACATCGCCAAAATGTTTAACGAGAAAATCATTAACGACCATTCCTATATCTGTGGGGAATAGTTTTGATTTTTCTGCGCCTGTATTTTCCGACTTAATTTCCTCGGTGATCTTGCCCTTTTTCAGAGAAAGTAAATCATAATCACGACGAACTCCTTCTCTATCCTCTTTCACTACATATCCACGATTCTGAATAGTGGATATAGTAGGTGCATAAGTGGAAGGTCGGCCAATACCTAATTCTTCAAGTTTTTTTACAAGGCTCGCTTCTGTATAGCGTGGAGGATGGTGAGTAAAACGCTGGGTTCCGGTGATTTCGGAAGGTTCAAGTGCTTGACCAACTTTCATTGGTGGCAGCATTGCTTCACCATCTTCTTCGGTCGACTCATCATCGGTCGACTCCATATAAACCTTTAGAAAACCGTCGAATTTTAATACTTCACCCTGAGCAACGAAAAGCTCCTTGGTGGTAGAGATATCAATAGTAACTGTTGTCTTTTCGAGAAGTGCATCTGCCATCTGAGAGGCAATGGTTCTCTTCCAGATCAACTCGTATAATTTTTGTTCGGATGCATCACCCGGAACATTGGGTTTATCCGGATAAACAGGGCGAATTGCTTCGTGTGCCTCTTGTGCTCCTTTAGATTTTGTCTGGTATTTGCGAGGATTCGAATACTTCGCTCCGAACATTTTTACAATCGCATTCTTTGCACCATCAACAGCAGTATCAGAAAGATTCACAGAGTCTGTACGCATATAGGTAATGAAACCTGACTCGTATAGTTTTTGTGCGATTGTCATTGTTCGTGCAACCGAAAAGCCAAGTTTACGCGATGCTTCTTGTTGAAGAGTAGAAGTGGTAAAGGGTGCGGCCGGAGATTTTTTTCCGGGTTTTGTTACCAGATCACCAACTTTGAATTTTGCCGGATTGCATTTTTCAAGGAAAGCGAGAGCTTCTTTTTTCGTAGCGAAACGCTTATTCAACTCAGCCTTAACTGTATGTTTTCCATCGACAATGAAAATTCCGACGAAACGATAAAAAGTTTCTCCTTTGAAACCGGAGATTTCGCGTTCACGATCAACGATCAGCCTTACAGCAACTGATTGTACGCGTCCGGCAGAAAGCGAAGGTTTTACTTTCTTCCACAATACGGGAGAAAGTTCAAACCCGACCAAACGATCTAAAACGCGACGTGCCTGTTGGGCATCCACGAGGTTTTTATCGATTTTCCGCGGTTTGGAGATCGCCTTTAGAATTGCGTTTTTGGTAATTTCATTAAAGGTTATTCTTCGTGTCCGGTTCTCAGGTAATTCAAGCGCTTCCTTTAAGTGCCATGAAATTGCCTCTCCCTCCCGGTCCTCATCCGTAGCAAGCCAGATCACTTCTGCTCCCTTGGATAGTTTTTTCAACTCGGTGATCACCTTCTTTTTATCTTCAGAAACCTCATAATGAGGAAGAAAGCCATTATCAATATCGATTGATAAGCCACTTTTTGCAAGATCGCGCACATGCCCGAAACTTGATTTTACGATGTAGTCCTTACCAAGGAAACCCTCAATGGTTTTCGCTTTGGCGGGGGACTCCACAATAACCAGATTCTTTGCCATGAATATTTATTGAATTTGGTGGACGGAACCCGAAAGCCGGGTGCCGGGGGGTGCAAATAAAGCGAAAAGGAACCTTTGAAAAAAACGCCGGGTCTCAGCATTTTTTATAAACAAACGTTAAAAACCCAATTTTAAGGGTCTGTCATTTTGACATTAACCCCTGTCTTACTATCTTTGCATTCCTTGAAAAATCAAGGGGTTTAATTCATGCAAAGGGAAGATTCAGAAATGTTGGAAGAGGGTCGCCAGGGCGAGGCTGTCATGGTAAATCCCGACCCGTCGAAGTTAAAAAATGGCCGAAAATTGTTGCTGGAGAGCTACGGATGCCAGATGAATTTCTCGGATTCAGAGATCGTAGCCTCGATTTTAACGGGCGCCGGGTACACCACAACACGAGATATGGAGGAAGCCGATGTGGTATTAATGAATACATGTGCTATTCGTGATAATGCGGAACAAAAAGTGCGGAATCGTTTGCAGGAATTTCATGCCCGTAAACGTGTAAAGCCCGGACTTGTAGTCGGTATTCTCGGGTGTATGGCTGAGCGGTTAAAAGCCAGTTTACTGGAAGAGGAAAAACTTGTTGATATAGTTGTTGGCCCAGATGCCTATCGTGATCTGCCCAATCTCATTGAACAGGTAGAAGGCGGGCAAAAAGCAGTGAATGTACTTTTGTCAAGAGAGGAAACGTATGCAGATATCAATCCCATACGCTTAGACGGTAATGGAGTGAGTGCTTTTATCAGCATTATGAGAGGTTGTGACAATATGTGTTCCTTTTGCGTTGTTCCGTTTACCCGCGGAAGGGAGAGAAGTCGTGATCCGGAATCCATTATTCACGAAGCAAATTACCTGTTTCAGCAAGGTTATCGTGAAGTGACATTATTAGGACAAAATGTTGACTCTTATAAATGGAATATGAATTCGAAAGGAGAAATCCTTGATGCAGCCAAACCTACACTCAATTTCGCCGGACTTCTTGAAAGGGTAGCACAAGTTTCACCGCTATTAAGGATCCGCTACAGCACCTCGCATCCTAAAGACATGACAGATGAGGTTTTGGAAGTAATGGCAAGGCACGACAACATTTGCAAATACATCCATCTTCCTGTGCAATCCGGAAATTCGGAAATCCTAACAAAAATGAACCGGGGATATTCGCGCGAATGGTATCTCGACAGGATTGCTGCTATAAAAAGAATCATGCCGGATTGCGCAATTTCTACTGATGTTATTACGGGGTTTTGTTCGGAAACCGATGCACAACATTACGATACGATCCGCTTAATGGAAGAAGTTCGTTTTGATTTTGCGTACATGTTTAAGTATTCCGAACGACCTAAAACACTTGCCGAAAGAAAGTTCGAAGATGATATTCCGGAGGAGATAAAAACCAAACGGCTAAATGAAATCATTGCGTTACAACAAAAGCATTCACTTGAAAGCAATCAGCGAGCAGTTGGGAAAGTACATCGTGTATTGGTTGAAGGAACGTCAAAAAGATCAGATCAACATTTGTTCGGCAGAAACACCCAAAATGCAGTTGTTGTTTTTCCAAAAGAAGGATACAATAAAGGCGAGTATGTTGACGTCCTTGTTACTGAATGCACGGCTGCAACACTGCGAGGTGAGGCCGTAAAATAATTTTAGAATGAATATTCAAAATATTACAAGCATAAAACAGCGCTTTGGCATTATTGGTAATTCCACATTGCTGAATCGTGCCATTGAAATTGCATCCCAGGTTGCAGCAACCGATCTTTCCGTTTTGGTTACCGGAGAAAGCGGAACTGGTAAAGAAATCATGCCGCAGATCATTCATAATCTTTCTTCAAGAAAACATGGTCCTTATATCGCTGTCAATTGCGGAGCGATTCCCGAAGGAACCATCGATTCGGAATTATTTGGTCATGAAAAAGGTTCGTTTACCGGCGCTCATGAAGCACGAAAAGGATATTTTGAAGTTGCAAATACCGGTACGATTTTCCTGGATGAAGTTGCAGAATTACCGCTTGCCACGCAATCAAGATTACTCCGGGTACTGGAAAGCGGAGAATACATGAGGGTTGGTTCATCTAAAGTGATGAAAACCGATGTTAGAATTATTGCAGCTACCAACGTAAACATTCCTGAAGCTATACGAAAAGGAAAATTCAGGGAAGATCTTTACTACCGATTAAACACAGTTCCAATTTTCATTCCTGCTTTGCGCGAACGGAAAGAGGACATCATTTTACTATTTAGAAAGTTTGCTTCTGATTTTGCTGAAAAATACCGCATGCCTGCTGTTCGTTTGGATGAAGAGGCGACTCAAATTCTACTAAAATTTTCCTGGCCGGGTAATATTCGTCAGCTTAAAAACATTACCGAACAAATTTCAGTAATTGAGCAGGAACGAGAGATTCGCTCGAATGAACTTTTGCAATATTTACCCAAAGAAAATACAGGTCTTCCTGCGATTAGCGGTAACCTTGGTGCCGGTGGAGATCTTAATGAGCGTGAAATTCTTTACAAGATCATTTTTGAGATGCGTTCCGAATTAAATGATCTGAAAAGTGTGGTTATGGAATTGCTCCAAAATCGGAGTCCTGAAATTTCAGGTAATAAAAACGCAGGATTGTTACAGCGATTGTATTCCGGAGAAAGCGAGCCTGTAATCAGCACAGGAGATTCACAGATTATAAGATCTAATCCAATTAATCCGATGGTACACTCCTCTACTCCACGCTACTCGGATGATATTGCAGAACATGTGGAGGTTGAAGAATCCCTTTCCCTGGAAGAAAAGGAAAAAGACCTCATAAAAAAAGCACTTCACAAACACCGCAATAAAAGGAAATACGCAGCCAAGGAATTGGGTATTTCTGAAAGAACGTTATATCGCAAAATAAAAGAGTATAACATCAAATGAGAAATTTTCTCTCCTATTTTATAATTGCCAGTGTACTTTTCGTATCCTGTAAAGTCCGCTATTCATTTACCGGAGGTGAAATTCCATCTGAAGCAAAGACTGTTTCGGTAAGTTATTTTCAAAACAATGCACCACTTGCGGGTCCTAACGTACCTCAGCAATTTACTGAGGCGTTAAAAGATTTGTTTATTGCACAAACCAAACTCAACCTGGTAAAAGACAATGGTGATTTACGATTTGAAGGTGCAATTACCGGATATGATGTTCGTCCGGTAGCCCTTCAGGGTAATGACGCAGCGGCACTAAACAGATTGACTTTATCAGTTAATGTGCGATACATTAATTCATTTGATGACAAGAAAAACTTTGAGCAGAATTTTAGTCGTTTTGTGGATTTCCCAAGCACTACCGATATTGCCTCTAATGAAGAATCATTGATCGGAGAAATTAACAAACAATTGGTACAGGATATTTACGATCGCTCATTCGGAAACTGGTAAATTCATGAATTCACAAACGCTATATCAGCTCACCCAACATCCTGCAGCTATTGCGCAAGATGATGTTAAGCTATTATCGGAATTAAGTGACCGTTTCCCCTGGTGTCAGCCTGTACAAATGTTGCTCTCAAAAGGGCTTCACAACACCAAAAGCATTGCCTACCTCGATCATCTAAAACGCACTTCTGCAATTACTTCTGATAGAAGTGTTCTCTATCATTTCATTCTTCAGCAAGGGATTCTTGAGAAATTGGAGAAATTGGATAAAGTCATTGAAGAGGAATTGCGTATTGAGGAAAACAATGCCCCCGAATTGACTATTGCAGAAGAGCAAACTGAATTGCAGCAACACCCTGATAAAAAATCCGCAACCATCATTCCTATCAGCAGCAATCCTTATGCAGAATTGGAAGGCGTTGATAAGGATCAGGCCATGGTGCTTGTTACAAAAGACATACTTGAGGATCTGATTGAGCGAAAAATAAAAGATTTTGTACCGACAGATACGTCAACTGAAATATTGCATCAGAAAACCAGCGAAGAACAAACAATTGAAGAGATAACTGAAGAGATTTCTTCACCGGATATTATCGATCCTGATTCTTCAGTCGAAATCAAAGAAAAATCGATCGTTGAAGAGCCCGTTGCAGAAAAGTTTTCTGAATTGGAAAAAGAATTCCTCTGGCAGGCAGTTAATGCATCGATTCAAATTGATGTAATGGGAGATCTTGAAAAAATGCCGGAGTTGGATGTAAAAAATCCTATCCCGGAAACAGACTTCCCCAGAAAAGAAAAGCCAAGGTCAGCGGATACCTTTAATTGGGAAAAACCACATTCTTTCCTCAATTGGTTGGTTCCAAAGGCTGAAGAGCCTGCACCTGAAAGAGAGCCCGACCATTTCCGTCCGGCCAAGTCGGATCAGCCGGTTGAAGATCTGGTTGATCAATTCCTGAAAAAGGACCCGAAAATCACTCCTCAGAAAGCTGAGTTTTACACTCCCGGCAATGTTGCCAAGCTTTCAATAGCTGATAATGAAGACTTTGTGTCCGAGACACTTGCAGGTATCTATGAGAAACAGGGATATTACGCCAAGGCAATACGGGTTTATGAAAAATTGAGTTTGAAAAATCCGGGAAAATCCTCTTTCTTTGCGTCCCGCATTAAAGAGCTGGAAGCATTAAAGAATTCGAAAAACAAATAAAATATGTCAACTTTTTTTGTCATCCTTTTAATCATCATTTGTGTATTGCTTGTTGCAATCGTTCTTATTCAAAACCCTAAGGGCGGAGGAATCAATTCCGGAATTACCGGAGCAGGTCAGATTCTAGGTGTTAAGCAGCAGACTGATGTTGTAGAAAAATGGACATGGTATCTTGCTATTGGTCTTGTGGTTTTATGTTTGTTCAGCGCTCCACTTATGTCGGGTGGCGGCGGACAAACCCAGGATGACACTTTGGAAACACAGGTTCCCGTTAGTGGAAACATTCCAACCAATTTTGGTCCTACCCCACCTAATCAGTAAATAATTTTATAATGATATTTGATGTCAGTGTGTCTTTCGCACTGACATTTTTATTTTCTCCTCTGACAATTTATCCCAAAACCATCCGGTGGAATGATTTATGTGATCATCACCAAATAAAAACTAAACTATGGCATTGAATGTAAAACCCATTGCAGACCGGGTACTAATTGAACCTGATGCAGCAGAAACGAAAACGGCTTCCGGTATTATTATTCCCGATACAGCGAAAGAAAAGCCACAGCGAGGAACAATTGTAGCTGTTGGTGCGGGTAAGAAAGACGAACCAATGACGGTAAAATCGGGCGATAAGGTGCTTTACGGAAAGTATTCAGGTACTGAAGTCAGTATTGACGGAAAAGATTATTTAATCATGAAAGAAAGCGATATCTACGCAGTTCTTTGAACAACTTATAAATAGAAGAATATGGCTAGCAAGAATATTTCATTTAGCGCAGAAGCACGTGAAAAATTAAAGCGTGGAGTTGATGCTTTGGCAGATGCTGTTAAAGTTACGCTTGGTCCGAAAGGAAGAAATGTGGTGATCGACAAAAAATTTGGTGCTCCACATGTTACGAAAGACGGAGTAACAGTTGCGAAAGAAGTTGAATTATCCGATAAGGTGGAAAACATGGGCGCACAGTTATTGCGCGAAGTAGCTTCCAAAACTGCAGACAGCGCAGGTGACGGAACAACCACGGCAACGGTATTGGCACAAGCCATTGTTACCGGCGGACTTAAAAACGTTGCAGCAGGAGCAAATCCTATGGATTTAAAACGCGGTATTGATAAAGCCGTTATTGCTGTTGTTGCTGAATTGAAAAAAATATCAAAAGAGGTTGGAGCGGATAACAGCAAGATCGAACAAGTTGCTACGATTTCGGCCAATAACGATAGTGCAATTGGAAAACTGATTGCCGACGCGATGGCAAAAGTGACCACTGAAGGCGTAATTACCGTTGAAGAAGCTAAGGGAACGGATACTACTGTGGATATCGTAGAAGGTATGCAGTTTGACCGGGGCTACCTTTCACCTTATTTCATAACTGATCCTGAAAACATGGAAGTAGTTCTGGAACAGCCTTACATATTAATAACTGATAAAAAAGTTTCGACTATGAAAGAACTTCTCCCTGTTTTGGAGAAGAGCTTGCAAACTGGTCGTCCGATGTTGATCATTGCTGAGGATGTTGATGGCGAGGCTATTCAAACTCTTGTTGTAAATAAGCTTCGCGGAGCGCTTAAAATCGCGGCTGTTAAGGCTCCGGGATTTGGTGATCGACGCAAAGCCATGCTTGAGGATATCGCAATTTTAACCAACGGAACACTGATTTCTGAAGAACAGGGATACAAACTGGAAAATGCAGACCTCAGTCACCTAGGCTCCGCAGAGAAAATTGTGATCGACAAAGACAACACAACCATTGTGAATGGTCAGGGCGAAAAACAAGCGATTCAGTCGCGCATTGGCCAGATCAAAGCACAAATTGAACAAACCAGCAGCGATTACGATAAAGAAAAGCTTCAGGAACGTCTTGCTAAGCTTGCAGGAGGAGTTGCAGTACTGTATGTTGGTGCAGCTACTGAAATTGAAATGAAAGAGAAAAAAGATCGTGTTGAAGATGCATTGGCCGCAACGCGGGCAGCAGTTGAAGAAGGGATTGTTCCCGGAGGAGGGGTTGCTTACGTTCGTTGCTTAGCTGCGTTGGACAAGGTACAAGGTGATAACGAAGACCAGAATACCGGAGTTGCAATTATCCGTCGTGCACTTGAAGAGCCACTGCGTACAATTGTATCCAACGCCGGTGGTGAAGGATCTGTTGTTGTAAACAAGGTTAAAGAAGGTAAGGATGATTTTGGTTTTAACGCCAGAACAGAAAACTACGAAGCCTTATATGCTGCAGGCGTAATCGATCCAACAAAAGTAAGTCGAATTGCTTTGGAAAATGCAGCTTCTATTGCGGGAATGATATTAACAACAGATTGCGTTGTTTCTGAAAACGAAGAAGAAGCACCTGCTATGCCAATGGGAGGCGGCATGCCGGGTATGGGCGGAATGGGTGGAATGATGTAAATCTGATTCACGGAAATATAAAAGGGGCAACAAAAGTTGCCCCTTTTTTTTGTTTACTTCCAAATTTATCTAACGTTTTTTTCTTCGGCCATTTCCACGTTCAGTTCTTTTTTGTTCCAGCCACTTTGGAACATTTTTTTCTTTTTTTTCCTGTGACTCTCCCAACAGTCGAAAAGACAAGTCAGGACGTTTGATGGCCTTTAATTTTTCTCTGATCCAATCACGATTTTCTTTTTGATACCAGAAGAAAAATTTATGCTGCTCACGTTTTTCATTTTCAGATTTTGGAGTGTGAACAGGTTGTAAGGTGTAAGGATGATATCCTGAATAATATATTTCTGTTGCAACTGTCATTGGAGTAGGCGTGAAATCCTGCACTTGTTCCAAATGAAAACCAAGCTCCTTGGTTTCAGCAGCAAGGTTCGCCATGTCCTCAGTATTGGTACCGGGGTGACTGGAAATGAAATACGGAATCAATTGTTGTTTAAGATTGAATTTTCTGTCGATCTCATCGAATTTCTTCTTGAATTCTTTGAAGTGTTTAAACGATGGTTTACGCATTATACGAAGCGTATCATCAGCAGTATGTTCAGGCGCAACTTTTAATCTACCGGATACATGCCTGCGAAGAACTTGTTCCATATAGCGATCGATAGAGTCATCGCCATTTTTATTATATGACCGAACGAGTAAATCGTAACGAATTCCACTTCCGACAAATGCCTTTTTCACTTTCGGATTTGCATCAACTTTTTTCAAAATATCGATCATTGGCTGATGCGATGTTTCAAGATTGCTACAAATAACCGGATGAATACAGCTTGGAGAAACGCATTTATCACAGATCTCCTGAACCTTACCCTTCATCTTATACATATTAGCTGAGGGACCACCCAAATCTGAAATATAGCCCTTGAATTCGGGCATATTTGTAACCTGTTCAACTTCCTTTAAAATGGATTCTTCAGAACGACTTGCGATGAATTTACCTTGATGTGCGGAAATGGTACAGAAACTACAACCGCCAAAACATCCGCGATGCATATTAACTGAAAACCGAATCATCTCCCAGGCAGGAATATCTCCACGCTTTTTATATTTGGGGTGAGGATAACGAGTATAGGGTAGATCAAAGGACTGATCCATCTCCTTTTCCGTCATTGTTTCAAACGGAGGATTTATGATCAAATGTTTTCCGTTAACTTCTTGTATAATTCGTTTAGCTCTGACCTTGTTTGACTCCTGCTCCACATGTTTAAAATTGGAAGCATATGTCTTTTTATCCTTGAGGCAATCCTGGTGCGGATGCAACTCAAGATCCTTCCATGCTTTGTTTTTTGGAATACCCTCTTCGATTTTTCTCTGATACGCAGTTTGTTTTACCATAGTTAGCTGGTGAAAGGGCACCCCTTTTTGCAACAAGGAAATGATTTCACGCAATGGTTGTTCACCCATTCCGTAAACCAAAAGATCGGCACCACTGCTTTCCAAAATATTTGGAAATAGTTTATCCGCCCAATAGTCGTAGTGCGTAACCCTTCGTAAAGAAGCTTCAATACCTCCAATTAAAACCGGAGTCTCGGGATATAGTTTTTTTAGAATTTGAGTGTATACATTTACAGCATAATCAGGACGAAATCCAGCCTGGCCTCCGGGAGTATAAGCATCTGTTGATCGTTTTCTTCTGTTAGCGGTATAATGATTCACCATGGAATCCATGCATCCGGATGTTACACCAAAAAACAAGCGTGGCTGTCCAAACTTTTTAAAATCGCGTAAATCGTCCTGCCAATTTGGTTGTGCAACTATCCCAACCTTAAGCCCACAACTTTCGATTATACGGCCAATTACAGCGGTTCCAAATGCAGGATGATCAACATAAGCATCACCGGAAATGATCACAACATCCAGATCGTCCCACCCACGGGATTCGGCTTCTTTTTTGGTGGTGGGTAACCAGGCGGTTATTGGCAATTCGGCACTCATTCAGGACAAAGGTAGTCCTGTATTGTGGTAATTCAAAAATCTTGGGGAATTCCTGTATTTTCTCCCAAAAATCTAAATGGCACAGCAGTCTTTACAGGACCTTCATTTCCACCCTTCTGTTGAACTCATGCTCCTCCTCAGAACATTTCGCGCCATTTTTGCAATGATTCAGGATTTTTGTTTCACCATATCCTTTTGGAACAAGACGTTTTGGATCTATTCCATGTTCAATTAAATATTTTACTGTTGACTCAGCCCTCTTCTGAGAAAGTTTCAAATTGTACGGATCACTTCCACGGGAATCAGTATGCGCACTCATTTCAACCCGAACAGTAGGATTGCTGTTCAGGAAATCTATAATTTGGGTCAAGACCTTAAATGACTCCGGACGCAATGTGGCTTTATCATAATCAAAATAGATATTTGGAATTTTTATTACTGTGTTTTTTGCAATTGATGGTTCAAGTTGCAGTTCACCAAACATTGCAAGTACATCCTTCCTTTCATTTGCTGGTATTTCTACAACTTTTGATTGAAATCCTTCGGCATTAAAGCTTACTGAATATTCGATGTTTTTATCTAATACCAACTCGACTTTACCTGTTACTGATGTCTTTTTGCTGTCAACAATTTCAGGTGCTTTCCCAATAATTTTTTTTGTGAGAACAATTTTCACATCACGTAATGGTTGTAGTGTTATTTTATTCAAAGCAATGCCACGAATAGTATCAGGATAAATTGGCTTAGGATGTTGTTTGAAGTAATAAATCCTATCGTAACCATGGCTTCCTTCTCGATTTGAAGAAAAGTAACCACATAACAAACCTTTCTCCTCTTTTAGGATAAAAGAAAAATCATCTTTTGAAGAGTTAAAAGGCTTTCCAAGGTTTGAAACTTCACCAATAGCACCTCCAGTTAAATGGGCAACATAAATATCTGCACCTCCAAAACCGGGCTTTCCCTTTGAAGAATAAAAAAGTGAATCGCCCCGAACAAATGGGTACATTTCATCCATAACCGAATTTACTTTTGAACCTAGATTAACAGGTAGATTCCAGGTACCATCATCATTTTTCGTACACCGATAAATATCAAATCCCCCTATACCTCCCTTCATATTTGACGCAAAATAAATGGATTTACCATTATCTGTTATAAAGGGGAAAACGCAGTCAAAATCAGCTCCATTAAACGATAATTCATTGATGTTGGTCCAATTCCCATTCTCAAGGTTTGCTGAATAAATTTTCAAGATATTTATTCCGTCTTCTGATATCCTAAGTTTTTTTGCTTTTGATGATCTGTATTTTGTTGCTGTAGTTGCATTACCAGAATAATAAAGTACCTGCTGATCCGAACTGAAATTAGGAGTGCCTTCATAAAAAGACCGATTCAAATCACCCGGCAGGATTTCTGGCTTTTTAAACTTTACCGAATCCAAACACTCTGTGTAGGCTAAATCATAAAAGGCTGTTTTTGTGGTAAAATCCTGTATTTGGGGATTTGCAAAAACAAGTCCATTCTTATAAAAAGCTATACCCATGCTTCTGCTTCCGGTTTCAATATCTGTTTTATACACTGAAAATTTTCTTGAGGAATCTTTGTTCAAAATTGCCCATTCACACCATTTACTGTATTCATTATCATTTATTGCATTTTTTCTTACATAAATTTCAAAAATTTTCTTAGCATCTTGATAGCGCTCAAGGTTCATTAATAACAAACCATAATGAAGACAGTTTTCGGAAGTATTTTCATCTTTAAACTCCATTAACTTTTCATACCATATAACTGCATTTTCATAGTCAAATAACATACGATAGGTTTTTGCAATTCGCTCCGTCATATAGAACTTTTTTACAACAACCTTTTCATTTAAGGCAAGTTGATATTCCTGAATTGCCTCAACATAATATCGTTTTCTGAAAAAATCATCTCCTTGCTCAAGATGTGAACGTTGAGCATTGACAAAATCACTTGTCACTAAAAAAAATAATACAAGTACTATTCTCATTTGAAGCAGTTAAAAACGTGGAACAGAAACAACAGGTTCCTTTGGGGGATTCAATTGGTAAATCAACAAGATTTCGTGGGATCCATTTGAGAATTTTCCAATTTGTCCGATGTTATATTCGTATCCATAAGACATTTTAAGAGTCGGAATGATTTGCGCTGTTATCATACCTAAGATTTCCCGACTACTGCGATAGGAAGTTCCAAAACCAATTATGCGCTTAAACATAAGCTGGGCATTAAGATCAAATTGAACCGGTGCACCGGAAACTTCTTTTATTAACGTAGAAGTATTCAAATCCCATTTATCATTTAACCTGAATGCATATCCAGTATGCAAATAGAAATGAAGATTATCAAAATCAAAACCTGAAGTTCCTTTGGATGCTCCTGAAGATGTGAATTCAATTTTATTATTCATGAAATTAGGTAGTGCAAGACCTGCATAAAAACGATTTTTATGGAAATACATTCCAAACTTAAAATCAGGTAGAGGAACGAGCGGAGATGCTGATTGAAATAGAGGGTCATTGGGGTCAATGGTATGCAGCTTAGCATAATCGGCCTGCAACAAATCAAGGCTTGCAGAAATGCCAAACGACAAATATGCATTTAAACCAGTTTTCATCGAATAAGCATAAGATGCGGAAACTTCCGAATTATTGTTAATTCCAATTGCATCATGAAAGGCAGTAAACGAAACTGTGTGCTTATTGCGCTTAAGCGGAACAATTGCATTGAATCCCTGGGTTACAGGAGCCCCATCGAATTGAGTCCATTGTGAACGATAAAACCCAGCAAACGTTACTTTAGAATAACTGGATATCGAGGCCGGATTCATGAAGGGTTGGTGCACCATATATTGACCCATGTTAATTTGGTTCTGACCAAAAGCCTGAACAGAAATAAACACCAATAAATACAGTAAAGTCCTTTTCATAGTATCAACGTGTTTTTAATTCAACGAACCCAGATATAGGTTCTAAACCAGCCCCTAATTCCAGTATAAAAAAGTAAGTTCCATCAACTACTTTATCACCTGAAATACGCAACTTCTCGTTAGAGGTAGATCCATCCCAATTGTTCAGGTAAGGACTCGCTGAAAAAACAGGATCTCCCCACCGGTTGAATATTGTTATTTTGTTTTCAGGGTATTGATGCAATCCCACAATTACAAAATAGTCGTTAAACCCATCGCCATTTGGTGTAAAACCATTTGGAATATCGATAGGAAGTCCATCCACAATAATAGTGCGTATTGTTGTGTCTGTACAACCAGCAGCATCAGTAACAAGCAATACTATGGAATAGGTTCCCGGAACATTATAGGTTGTTGTAGGATTTAGCGCGCTTGAAGATGTGCCATTACCCAAGTTCCATAAATAGGATATTCCATTTCCAGATGAATTGTTAGTTGTTGTAACTAGCAATGGAGACGGTCCCTGATTTGGAGTAACCGAGAAATCAGCAATAGGACCGATTACCTGTGAGACGTTTAAAGTATCTGATGAAGTACAGCCATTCGATCCGGTTGAAACAACAATATATTCACCTGCCTGATTAATTATAGGTGTTGCGGTATTGCCACCACTAAGAATTCCAGGTCCTGACCAGACATAGGTTGTTCCATTTCCTGATGCACTAAGTTGAGTTGTAGAGGATACACAACCTATTTGTGAATCACCTCCGGTTGTTAATTGAGGTACAATTGTATCTATCATAATCTCAACAGAATCCAAAGCTGTGCAACCATTATCGCCACTTGTAACTAGTATAAAATACCATCCAGCGAGATTGGCTGTTGCTTGGGCAAGATTGTTTCCGGTAACTACACCTGGGCCTGACCAGAAATAGGATATATTATTTCCAGTGCTTAATGATGCATCCAGATCAACAATAGATGCTATGCAATTAATACTTCCAGATGATCCTGCGTCGGCTATTGGCAGAAGGATGTTTTGTCCAACGGTAACACTTGCTGTAGAAAAACAACCTGTAGTTGCGTTTGTAACTGTTATTGTATAAATCCCCGGTAAATTCACAAGGGGATTCATAGTTGAATTTCCGGTAATTATTCCCGGTCCGCTCCATGAATACTCAATATCCGTTCCGGTTGCTGAACCTGTTCCATCAAGAGAAATGCTGACTAAAGAACATGTGAGATCTGATGCACTTGCAACAAAAGCAATTGGTGCGTTTTCCAACTCTACAGTAACCATTGCTGAAGTTGAACAGCCATTATCAAGATTTAATACTGTAATTGTATATTCCCCAGGAGCATTTACGTTGGTACTTATTGCTGATGGAGTTGTACCAGCAGGATTACCGGAATTGTTTGTCCACGCAAATGAAGCATTGCCTGCATTTGTAATTCCTGAAAGCGAAACAGGTGTAAAGTCACAACTCATCAATGAAGGATTTGCGATTGTAACTGTAGGTGGCTGATTATTTAAAACAACTGTAATGTTTCCAATACTAGAGCATCCTGTACCATTATCCGTAATAGTGAGCGTATATGTTCCGGGAGTGGATACTGTAGTTGAAGTTTGAGTGGGATTTGATCCTGCAGGATTTCCAGATGCATCTGTCCATGCATAACTTACGTTTGTAGTACTTGAACTTCCTGTTATTGTTGCAGAAGAAGAGACGCAAGTAATAGATGGCGCAGGATCTATTGTTATCTGTGGCTGACCTGCATTTGGAGAAACTGTAATTGTTGCTGTTGATGTACATCCATTAATTGGATTGGTAACTGTAACTGTATATGTGCCTGCTACACCTACAGTTGTTGAAGTACTTGTAGGTGTTGATCCTGCAAGATTTCCGGAGCCGTCAGTCCATGTAAATTGCGCACCTCCAGTTGATGAGGACGCTGAAATTGATACAGTGGGTGAAACACAACTTAGAGCTTGTGCAGACCCTGGAGCTACATTCGGGGTAGTAAAGTTGCCTGAAACAGAAACACTGGAGGTTCCCGTGCAACCGTTGGCAGGATCAGTTATTGTAACCGTATATGAGCCTGTAGCATTTACTGTTGGAGAAGAAGTATTTCCTCCACTAACTATTCCCGGTCCGCTCCACAAATAAGAAGGATTATTTACTGGTGTTGATGCGTTCACTGTTCCGCTGGTTGTACTACAATTGAGCACCAATGAAGATGATGCTGTTACTGCAGGCGAATTTGTATTGGTAGTTACTGCGACAGTTGTTGTTCCCGTACATCCATTTGCTGGATTAGTCACAGTAACTACGTAGCTTCCTGCAGAATTAACAGTTGGGCTTGAAGTTGTACCTCCACTAACAATTCCAGGTCCACTCCAGGAATAGGATGGATTTGCAATTCCTGTTGAAGCAGAAATTTGTCCGGATAATATTATACAATTAAGCGTTAATGGTGATCCGGCTGTTACGTTGGGCTGAGCAGTGTTGGACGAAATGGAAACGGATCCCGTATTCGTGCAACCATTAGCAAGGTTTGTGACAGTAACCGAATATGTACCCGATGCATTTACTACCGGAGAAGAAGTTGTCCCCCCGCTTACTATTCCGGGACCAGCCCACAAATAAGATGGTGAACCTGCATTTGTAGTTACCGAAACATTGCCACTTAATGTTGTACAGGTTAGCGAAAAAGGAGCACCCATTATTGCAGTGGGAGGTGTTGTATTGGAAGTAACAGCAACTGTTGCTGTTGATGTACATCCATTGGTTGTGCTGGTAACAGTAACAGTATAAGTTCCGGCAGCATTTACAGTTGGTGTTTGACTTGTTCCTCCGCTTATAATTCCGGGTCCGGACCATAAATAATTGACATTGGGAATTCCCGGTGTTGCAGTAATTGTACCGCTAGATGTTGAACAATTGAGTGCTAAAGGAGATCCTGGCGTAACTCCCGGTGGACTCGTATTTGCAGTAACATTAATTGTAGCTGTGTTTGTACAACCGTTTAATGTATTCGTTACAATTACGGTATAGGAACCACTTTGATTTACTGTTGGACTAGATGTAGCCCCACCGCTAACAATTCCCGGACCCGACCAAGAATAGGTTACAGGATCTGTTGAGCTTGCAGAAATTGTTGGATTGGAACAAGTAACAGTCTGATCATTTGCTGCTGTTAAATTCGGTGCTGATCCGGAAGGCGTTAAAGTATATGTAGCAGTATTTGTACAACCTGCAGTTGAAGTTATTGTAACCGTATAAGTACCTGCACCTGTTACTGAGGTACTCGCTGCATTAGGATTTGTAATGGTAGAGCCACCTGGCCCTGTCCACGCATAAGTAGGTGAAGAGGCATTAGTTGTTGCTGTTAATGTGGTACTTGAAGAACCACACGCCAAAGCTCCAGGAGTAATGCCTGCTGTTGGTGCCGCTGTTGCAACCACCGAAGTTAAAATAACATATTGAGACCATGGATTAGCATTGTAGGTAGATCCACCGGGATAATATTTGATTGTAATTGTTTTTACTGTACCTGAAAGAGTAACAGAATGAGAACCACAATTACAGCCATTCTGAACCCCGGTAATTGTTTTGGTATTTCCACTAGTTGTTACCGTATTTGAACCGCAATTACTAATACCAATATTGGCTGCTGTAATTGGATTTGATGAAGCATCTGTTCCCGATATATCTATTTTATCTGTAAAATAAGTCGATCCATCACCGCTCCAGAAATTTTGATTAATATCCCAAATATTAAATGTCGCCCCACAAACCGGATTAGTAAACGTGATAGTGATTTGTTCAAAATTTGTTGCGTTGTTATTCGCCCAATTTGCAGCAAGCACGAGACCACTTTGTGCATTGGATGCAGAACAATAGCATGTGGACGATGAGTAATCGGCAATATTCATGGTTGCCACATTGTAATAAAACGGAATATTAGGAAGCGTTGTTGGGCTACTAAAGCAGGTTGTACTGGCCAAAGAATTGGTTCTGTTATTAGCAGATTCTGTATATGCAACGGACATTGTATTACCTCCTGCGGTTGTGGAATAGGAAGTGCTTCCAGCTACCCATGCATTGTATGTAAAAGTCTGGGCATTAGAGTTTGAAAAGACAATAAAAAGCAATAATGTTAGTAGCGTTGCTTTTGAATAAGTAAAAACAGCGGAAAAATTAACGCGGTTAAAAATCAAATTCTCCTTTTTCATAGTTTAGAATTTTCTACATACAATATTCAATTCTTAACCGGCTTTAAAAAGAAGTGCCACCCCCTCAAAAAATTTCACAGCGGACTTTCAGGATTTACATGCTTCTACAAATAAACCCTTGAATGTTAATAGTTAATTGTGTTTTTATGCGACTTAAACCCGGAAATGAAATTATCATCATTTCGAAAATTCCCTATCTTGTTGAAACCAATAACCCATGGTCATGAATAAGAAAACCAAAAAGAGAATTCTAATTGTTTTAGTTGCAATTGCTGCAATTGCAATTCCGCTTGTAATTTGGATGAAACAGCCTGCTGAAATCACCAAACAGGATGAAGACAAAGCGGTAGAAATTGCAAGTGATGACGAATTACTTAACGCAATTGACGCTGGGGTTTCAGGGAGTAATGAAGTGAATTCTTCCGATTCAGAAGACACTATCAAACATTAATTATTTCAACTTAGCAAGAAGTTTTTCGCATTCTTTGCGGGTCTTCTCATCATCCTTTGATTTTACAGGATAATCCATAACCTTGTTTGCAAACTTTTTTGCATTCTCTTTTTGACCCATTTCATAATAGGTCACAGCAAGTTCATAGACATGCATTGAGAGTGAAGGTTCGATTTTAATGGCCTTACTAAACATCTCAAGCGCATCTGCATAGGTGCCTCCTTTTGGAACACCGCCATAAAGTGTGTTGATCATTGTTTTCTCAAAGCCATTCAAGCCTGCAAATGTCCTGTGCCAGCGCCCCATAATGTGAAAAGCGGTTGCATTATCCGGATCATATTTGAACACCAAATCACATTCGCTACGAATTTCTTTTGCGTTGGAAATTTTTGTTTTTGAGGATGCATTTTCATTTTCTCTGGCCAGCGCCACTGCCATTGCCAAATGAGAATTAGCATTCTGCGTATTCATTGCAATCGATTTTTTCGCCAGACGTTTTGCTTCTGCATAATACTTCTTTTGATCCGCAGAATTGGCTGTCATCAGTGCACCCGATCGGCTAAAACATAAACTCATGTTCGACACAACCTCAACATTGCTACTGTCCTTCGAATAGATTTGTTTATACACTTTTAAGGCTTCTTCATGACTCCGTTCATCCTGAAGCTTCTTTGCTTTCGAAAGCAATTCCGCATCGGATTGGGCGAATAGATTGGTTATTGAAGCCAATACAAGGCATAGGGTTGACATGATTCTAATCATAGCATATTGATATTTAAGCCCTAAGGTAATGATTTTGATTACACCAACGAACTCATTTTGGCCAGTAATCAATAAGTTTCCTTCCGTCCGCCAGGGTAATTAGGTTATCTGGACAAAAAGATATTTCCGGAATTCTTTTTAGGGTCCACATGCTTCCATACGTATTACGTTGGAACAGGCCGGTCGGATAGACGGACCTTAGCGATGCCTTTCGATTCAAAAATTCACCTGAATTTCATTTTTTACCTTTGCACTCCATTTTGGCTCCGTAGTTTAATGGATAGAACGAGAGTTTCCGGAACTCT
>ERZ761602.985-NODE-985-length-55501-cov-49.001028_pt1 | contig 55501 bp, 47 predicted proteins | sample MGYA00512165_ERZ761602 | MGnify/ENA primary metagenome ERZ761602 (study PRJEB28899, sample SAMN02445085) | bioreactor sludge metagenome | biome: EBPR sludge; isolation source: Thorneside wastewater treatment plant | place: Australia: Brisbane, Thorneside... | reverse complement strand
TATTCAGAAAAAGAGAGCAATTGAAATTTTGTTTGGATGATTCCGAGGTGATGAAATGCTGAAAATAATACAAAGAATTGATAATCAATTATATAAGCTGTGTGAAATTCTATTAATAATTAATATTGGCTTTATGGGATATAGTTATGAGTTTCAGCATATTAATTTAAGAAAAGATGCATCCCTTTTGAAGTGATTTTATTTTGGACAGTTTGAACACGTACAGTCTTTATTTTTTTCAAAAAAAGAAGATATTTTTTTCTTTTTTCAATTTTAATAGTACTTTTGCATTCGCTTTGAAATAAAGATTTCTAAATTTTGACTTTATAGTACAAAAAACTATGGTAAATAATCAGTTTTTATACTGTTTGTCAAATGTGGATTGAAAAAATTTTAGAAAAGGATATGTGATAATGCCAATGTAGCTCAGTTGGTAGAGCAGCTGATTTGTAATCAGCTGGTCGGGGGTTCGAGTCCCTCCATTGGCTCACTCTTTCACAAAAATTCTTTATATGGGGGTGCGCCGAAGTGGGAGAGACGGGGCAGACTGTAAATCTGTTGCTTTTAGCTGAATAGGTTCGAATCCTATCACCCCCACCAGGAGAAAGGGTGTGTGTTTGGGTGTGAGTGTGAGTGTGTTTTGAGTGTGTTTTGAGTGTGTTTTGAGCGTGAGTGTGAGTGTGTTTTGAGTGTGTTTTGAGTGGGTGTGAGTGTGAGTGTTTTTCGAGTGAGTGTGAAGTTGAGGGGGTAGATGGAACGTGAGAAAGAATTTTTGAATACTCAGACTCCTGAAAATTAGTATGATAGCACACCTTTATTTAACTTTTCTGCGGGCGTAGCTCAGTTGGTAGAGCATCAGCCTTCCAAGCTGAGGGTCGAGGGTTCGAGTCTCTTCGCCCGCTCTTTTTTTTAACCCTTAGTTTACAATCAAGCATATTGCCAATGTAGCTCAGGGGTAGAGCACTTCCATGGTAAGGAAGGGGTCAAGGGTTCAATTCCCTTCATTGGCTCAGCATTTGGTATATATTTTATAATATTTAGTTTAGAAAAAACATTTAAAATGGCTAAAGAAACTTTTGACAGGTCAAAACCGCACGTAAACATTGGTACAATCGGTCACGTGGACCACGGTAAGACAACTTTGACTGCTGCTATAACATACATTCTGGCAGAAGAAGGATTGGCTACAAAAACTGATTATGATTCAATCGATGCCGCTCCTGAAGAAAAAGAGAGAGGTATTACGATTAATACTGCACACATTGAATATCAAACGCACAAGCGTCACTACGCCCACGTAGATTGTCCTGGTCACGCCGACTATGTTAAAAACATGGTTACTGGTGCTGCTCAGATGGACGGTGCTATTCTGGTAGTAGCTGCTACTGACGGACCTATGCCTCAAACAAGAGAGCACATCTTGTTGGCAAGACAGGTTGGTGTGCCAAAGATCGTTGTTTATATGAACAAAGTGGACTTGGTTGATGATGAAGAAATGCTCGAACTTGTTGATATGGAGGTTAGGGAATTGCTTGATCAGTATGAATTTGACGGAATGAACGCTCCGGTTATCAAAGGATCTGCGTTGAAAGCACTGGAAGGAAATCCACAGGATGTTCAATCTATCAAAGATCTGATGGAGGCATGTGATAATTATATTCCTGAGCCTTTGAGAGAAGTTGACAAACCTTTCCTTATGCCTGTTGAAGACGTTTTCTCTATCACAGGAAGGGGCACTGTTGCTACAGGAAGAATTGAAAGAGGTGTGATTAAAGTTGGTGAGCCGGTTGAGATCGTCGGTATGATGAAAGAAGGTGCAAAACCAATAAAATCTACCTGTACAGGAGTTGAAATGTTCAGGAAATTATTAGACAGAGGTGAAGCTGGTGATAATGCCGGTATCCTATTGAGAGGTGTTGATAAAGATGATATCTGCAGAGGTATGGTAATCATCGCTCCAGGATCAGTTAATCCTCATAGAAAATTCAAATGTGAGGTCTATGTACTGAGCAAAGATGAAGGTGGCAGACATACACCATTTTTCAATGGTTACCGTCCACAGTTCTATTTCAGAACAACTGACGTAACGGGAGATATCAAACTTCCACCGAATGTTGAAATGGTAATGCCAGGGGACAACATTTCCATTGAAGTTGAATTGATTGACAAAATCGCAATGGAAAAAGGTTTAAGGTTTGCTATCAGAGAAGGTGGTAGAACTGTAGGTGCAGGTCAGGTAACTGAGATTCTTGACTAATAGCAAATAGTATTATTTATAAAATATATGCTAAGAATTGAGCACCTTTTAACAAGGGTGCTCAATTTGTAGCTTATAATAAATAGATTTACGGGCATAGCTCAACTGGTAGAGTGACGGTCTCCAAAACCGTAGGCTGAGGGTTCAAGTCCTTCTGCCCGTGCAAAGTTGATTAACATGAACAGTATTATTTTATACATTAAAGAAAGTTATAACGAACTGATACACAAGGTTACCTGGTCTTCACTACCAGAGTTGCTGGAAAGTACGAGGGTGGTTATTATTGGAACAGTTATCTTCTCGATCATCGTATTGCTTGCTGATATATTTTCAAAATTCCTTACCACAACCATTTATCATTTGTAATATTAAAACCGGTTGAATGACTAAGGAAATGAAATGGTTCTCTTTAAGAGTAATCAGTGGAAAAGAGAAAAGCATTAAAGAACGTATTGAACTGGAAATTGAACGTTCCGGTTGGAATGATATCGTTGGTCAGATAATTGTGCCATCTGAAAAAGTGTATAAGATCAGGAATGGTAAAAAAGTAATCCTGGAAAGAAATATACTTCCTGGTTACATTCTGGTAGAAGCAGATGAGAACAGATTAAAAGGCGAAGTTCTGCGTGCTATTTCCAATCTTCCGAATGTCATGCATTTCCTTGGGAAAAATGATCCGATTCCGATGAACAGGAATGAAGCCAACAGAATGCTGGGAATTGCTGATGATTCCAAGGATGTAGGGGAGGCATTGATAGATCCGTTTATCATAGGAGAATCTGTCAAGATAACTGATGGACCTTTTACAGGTTTTGTCGGAGAGATACAGGAGATTAACGATGAGAAGAAAAAATTAAAAATTGTTGTAAAGATATTTGGCAGAGGAACTGAAGTCGAATTGAATTATATGCAAGTTGAAAAACAATAGAGAATACTGAAAATTGATGAAAAATGGCAAAAGTAGTCGAAGTTTATATTAAGTTACAAGTCAAAGGCGGACAAGCAAATCCAGCGCCACCTATCGGCCCTGCATTGGGTTCCAAAGGTGTGAATATCATGGAATTTTGCAAAAGATTCAATGCTGCGACTCAGGAATCAATGGGAAAAGTCTTGCCTGTTGTCATATCTGTGTATAAAGATAAATCTTTTGATTTTGAAATCAAGACCTCACCTGCTGCTGTGCAGTTGATGGATCTTGCAAAAATCAAAAAAGGAAGTGCTGTACCGAACAGGGATAAAGTAGGAAAAGTAACCTGGGATCAGGTAAAAGACATAGCTCAGGATAAAATGGCAGATTTAAATGCATTCACACTAGAATCTGCTATGAAAATGGTTGCGGGAACTGCAAGAAGTATGGGGTTAGTAGTAACCGGAAAAGCTCCATGGGCTGAGAATTAATTTAGTTTAACATTGGTAGGGAGTACTATTTTTTTGAATAGTATGTTAATACCTCAAAATTTTTTGTAATGGCAAAATTAACAAAAAAAATGAAAGTTGCCGTTGCTAAAGTTGACTCCACCAGACAATATGGATTAAACGAAGCAATGGATTTGGTAAAAGAGGCAAATGTTGCCCGATTTGATGCCTCTGTAGATATTCACATCAATTTGGGCGTTGACCCCAGAAAAGCTGATCAGGCTTTACGGGGAACGGTGGTACTGCCTCACGGTACCGGTAAAACAAAACGAGTGCTCGTTTTCTGTACACCTGATAAAGAGCAGGAAGCAATTGCTGCTGGTGCTGATTTCGCAGGACTTGATGAATACATCCAGAAAGTTACAGATGGCTGGTTGGATTTCGATGTTATAGTAGCGATGCCAAGTGTGATGGCTCAGATTGGGAAGCTTGGTCGTGTTTTAGGTCCGCGTGGTTTGATGCCGAACCCTAAAAGTGGAACGGTTACGATGGATGTAGGTCAGGCAGTAACTGAAGTGAAAGGTGGTAAGGTAGCATTCCGTGTTGATAAATACGGTATTGTGCATTCACCTATCGGCAGAATTTCTTTCTCTCAGGAAAAACTGACACAGAATGCCAAAGAAATTGTTACAACTTTGATCAGGATGAAACCATCAACAGTGAAAGGTACTTATCTGAGGTCTGTATCAGTAGCTAGTTCGATGAGTCCCGGAGTTAAAATCGATACAAAAGAGTTTATTAGGTGATATTAAAATTGGATAATAATGAAAAGAGATGATAAATTACAGGTAATAGAATCCCTGTCTGAGAAATTTTCACAAAGCGATTACATTTATTTTACTGATTTTATTTCACTTACTGTTGCTCAAATGAATCAGTTTCGAAGGATTTGTTTCAATAATAACGTTGAGATTAAAGTTGTAAAAAATACACTGATTCAAAAAGCACTGGAAAAAAGTGCAGATAAAAAAGGGTTTGAACCGCTTTATGAAGCATTAAAAGGTTCTACTGCAATCATGTTTGCAGAAAGTGCCAATCTTCCTGCTAAATTGCTCAGTGATTTCAGGAAGGAAAATGAAAAGCCGCTTTTGAAAGCAGCTTACATAGACAGTGCTGTTTATTTTGGCGATGATCAGTTGGATACATTGAAATCACTGAAGTCAAAGCAGGAACTGATCGGAGATATTATATTAATTTTACAAACACCTGCCAAGAGTGTTATTGGTACCCTCAATTCAGGAGGACAAACATTGGCTGGTTTGGTTAAAGCTCTTGAAGAGAGGGCATCATAAATGTAGGCTTCCAAGCGAGATACGCATTTAGATAAATATTTTTATTTAAAATTTAAAATGCATTAAAATGGCAGATTTAAAATCATTTGCAGAACAGTTGGTGAACTTGACTGTTAAAGAAGTTCAGGAATTAGCACAAATATTGAAAGACGAGTATGGAATTGAACCAGCTGCTGCAGCTGTAGCTGTTGCTGCAGGACCTGCCGGAGGCGGAGATGCTGCTCCTGCTGAAGTTGAAAAAACTGAATTTGATATTTTGTTGCAATCAGCCGGTGCTGCAAAATTGCAAGTTGTTAAAGAGGTAAAAACTCTGTTGAATGTTGGTTTGAAAGAAGCAAAAGATATGGTTGATGGTGCTCCTGGTGTAATTAAGCAAGCTGCTCCTAAGGCAGAAGCTGAAAGCATCAAAGCAGCACTGGAAGCAGCAGGTGCTACAGTTGAATTGAAATAAAATCCTGTACGCTTTGATGCAAATTTCTTTTTTGCTAACATATTAAGAAGTATGTAGCCTGGTTTGTATGTTTATGCAAACCGGGCTTTTGCTGTTTTTTTGCCTGATCATTACCCTAAGCGAGCTTATTTATATTGAAATAATAAATTATCGAGCATGCCTTTTACTGAATCTATAGCCACTCACGGCAACAATAGAGTAAACTTTGGTAAGATTAAATTACCAGCTTATTACCCTGATTTATTAGCTATTCAACTCGACTCTTTTCAAGAGTTTTTTCAAATTGAAACCGCGCCGGAAAACAGACATCTTGAAGGTTTACATAAAGTGTTTAAAGAGCACTTTCCTGTTTCAGATGCCAGAAATATCTTTTTGTTGGAATTTATCGATTACCAAATTGATTTTCCAAGGTATTCAATTGCAGAATGTATGGAAAGAGGTCTCACCTACAGCGTTTCGCTAAGGGCTAAAATGAGATTATCCTGCAATGATGAAGAACATATTGATTTTGAAACAGTTGAGCAGGATGTATTTTTGGGGAATATTCCTTATATGACGCCTAAGGGATCATTTGTGATAAATGGTGCTGAACGCGTAATCGTGTCACAACTACATCGTTCACCTGGCGTATTTTTCAGCCAGACTTACCATCCAAACGGTACAAAGATATATTCTGCCCGTGTGATTCCATTCAGGGGTGCATGGATGGAATTTACTACAGATATCAATATGGTCATGTACGCTTACATTGACCGGAAAAAGAAATTGCCTGTAACTACATTACTGCGCGCCATCGGCTACGATTCCGACAAAGAGATATTGGATATTTTCCAACTGGTGGAAGAAGTACCTTTGAAGAGCAAAGAGTATGCTTCAGATGTATTAGGAAGAAAACTTGCAGCTCGGGTACTTAAGAAGTGGACTGAAGATTTCGTGGATGAAGATACAGGAGAATTGGTGTCCATTGAAAGAAATGAGATCATACTAGACAGAGACGTCGTCATAGATGAGGAAAATATCAAACTGATCCACTCATCCGGTGTTGACCATGTGATTTTGCAGAGAGAAGACCTTGAAATAGATTACTCTGTTATTTACAATACACTTCAGAAAGATCCTGCGTCATCAGAACTTGAGGCCGTTGCTCAGATATACAGACAATTGCGGGGAGCAGAACCACCGGATGAAGAGACAGCCAGAGGGATCATCGATAAAATGTTTTTCTCTGAGTCGAGATATGATCTCGGAGAAGTGGGCAGATATAAAATCAATTCCAAACTGGCTATTGATGTGGATAAAAACCTGCATGTGCTTTGTAAGGAAGATTTTATAGAAATTATTAAATACCTCATCAACCTGATCAACCAGAATGCTGAGTTGGATGATATTGATCATCTTGGAAACAGAAGGGTCAGGACTGTTGGAGAACAACTTTACGGACAATTCAGTATTGGTCTGGCAAGATTGGCAAGGACGATCAGGGAAAGAATGAACGTCAGAGATAATGAAGTGTTTACACCGGTTGACCTGGTAAATGCACGTACATTATCCTCTGTGATCAATTCATTTTTTGGAACAAGTCAGCTTTCACAGTTTTTGGATCAAACCAATCCCCTGGCTGAAATCACTCACAAACGAAGGATTTCCGCTCTCGGACCTGGTGGTTTGTCCAGGGAAAGAGCCGGATTTGAAGTCAGGGACGTTCACTATTCACACTATGGTCGGCTTTGCACCATTGAAACGCCTGAAGGACCTAACATTGGTTTGATTTCATCATTGGCAGTGCATGCCAAAGTAAATTCAATGGGCTTTCTTGAAACTCCGTACAGAGAAGTTAATGAAGGAAAAGTGGATCTGACCAAAGGTGTCGTTTATTTGTCTGCATCAGGAGAGGATTACCTGAAAATTGCCCAAGCCAATACACCTATTGATGAAAAAGGAGCTTTCGCCACAGACAGGGTGAAATCAAGGGAACACGGAGAATTTCCTGTCCTTATACCGGAAGAAGTTGAATATATTGATATTGCACCGAACCAAATCGTGGGTGTGTCAGCTTCATTGATCCCATTTTTGGAAAATGATGACGCTAACCGTGCTTTGATGGGGTCCAATATGCAGCGGCAGGCTGTTCCATTGATCAGACCTCACTCACCCATCGTCGGAACCGGGATTGAAAAAACTGTTGCACAGGATTCCAGGATATTGATCAACTCTGAAGGAAATGGAGTCGTTCAATATGTTGATTCCAACCTGATCAGAATCATGTATGACAGAACTCCTGAAGAAGAAATGGTCAGCATAGAAAGCAATATTAAAGATTATAAGCTGATCAAATTCCTCAGAACCAATCAGGGTACATGCATCAATTTAAAACCTTTGGTCAGAAAAGGCGACCGGGTAGTGAAAGGGCAATTGCTTTGTGATGGTTATGCAACAGAAAAGGGCGAACTCGCTCTGGGTCAAAACCTGATGGTGGCATTTATGCCATGGAAAGGTTATAATTTTGAGGATGCAATCGTGATCTCTGAAAGAGTGGTTCAGGAAGATATTTTCACCTCTATTCATATTGAGAGTTTTGAACTTGAAGTCAGGGATATCAAATTAGGTGAAGAAGAATTGACCAATGATATTCCAAACGTCAGTGAAGAAGCAACCAAAGATCTGAGCGAAGATGGTATTATCAGGATTGGAGCCTGGGTAAAAGAAGGTGATATTCTGATCGGTAAGATCACACCTAAGGGTGAATCGGATCCAACACCTGAAGAAAAGCTTCTGCGTGCAATTTTCGGGGACAAAGCAGGCGATGTGAAAGATGCATCCCTCAAAGCACCTCCTGCAACTGAAGGTGTGATCATTGGAAGACAACTTTTTGAAAGATCAAAAAAAGACAAATTTCAGAAAGTCAAGGAAAAAGATCAATTGACGGATCTGGAAGACAGCCATGCAGTGGAAATGAATGAATTGAAAACATTGCTGGTGGATAAAATGATGTCTCTCCTGGATGACAAAGTCAGTGAAGAGATCAAAAATATTTTTGGCGAGGTTCTGATCCCGAAAGGATCTAAGTTTAATAGAAAACTTTTCAATGATATTGAGTTTTCAACAGTAGACTATAGCAACTGGACAAAAGATACAGATCTGAATAAAATGATCGCTTCCTTATTGCATAACTATGCGATCAAAGCCAGCGAGTTAACAGGAAGATACAAAAGAGAATTGTTCAATATTAATATCGGAGATGAACTTCCTGCAGGTGTGTTGAAACTGGCAAAAGTATATCTTGTTAAGAAGAGAAAACTAAAAGTTGGAGATAAATTGGCAGGTAGGCACGGGAATAAAGGTATTGTAGCGAAGATCGTACCCATAGAAGATATGCCTTTTCTGGAAGATGGAACGACTGTGGATATCGTGCTCAACCCCCTTGGTGTGCCTTCCAGGATGAACATCGGACAGATATTCGAGACAGTTTTAGGTTGGGCAGGCAAAGAAATGGGCGTTAAATTTTCAACCCCGATTTTTGACGGAGCCAGCGTTGACCAAATAGAGGAGTATATCAGTAAGGCGAGCTTGCCGGCTTTGGGACAAACCTTCCTTTATGATGGCGAAACTGGAGACAGATTCCATCAAAAAGCAACAGTTGGTGTGATTTATATGCTGAAGTTGTCTCACATGGTCGATGATAAAATGCACGCAAGGTCTATCGGTCCATATTCTCTGATCACGCAACAACCATTGGGTGGTAAAGCTCAATTCGGAGGACAGCGTTTTGGAGAAATGGAGGTTTGGGCACTGGAAGCTTACGGTGCATCCAATATTTTGAGGGAATTGCTGACCATTAAGTCAGACGATATCAAAGGCAGGGCAAAAGCATATGAGGCCATAGTGAAAGGAGATCCGCTACCTGAACCTGGCATTCCGGAATCATTCAATGTGTTGATTCATGAATTGAGAGGGTTGGCTCTTGACATTATTTTTGATTAAGCTGAAACCAAGCAAAATCTAATTTGATTTTATAAAACAAATTATTAAAAATTATGGCATTCAATAAAAAGGAACCACAAAGCGAACATTTTAACACAATATCCATCAGGCTGGCATCGCCTGATGAAGTGCTGGAACGCTCATATGGGGAAGTACTCAAGCCAGAGACCATCAATTACCGGTCTTATAAACCTGAAAGAGATGGATTGTTTTGTGAAAGGATCTTTGGGCCAACCAAGGATTTCGAGTGCTATTGCGGAAAATACAAAAGGATCAGATATAAAGGTATCATCTGCGACAGATGCGGAGTTGAAGTCACAGAGAAGAAAGTCAGACGGGAAAGGATGGGACATATCAAACTGGTTGTTCCGGTAGTTCATATCTGGTTCTTCAAGTCATTGCCTAATAAAATCGGGTATCTTCTTGGGATGTCTTCCAAAAACCTTGAGAATATCATCTACTATGAAAGGTATGTAGTGATCCAACCCGGTATAAAGGAAGGAACCATTGAAAAGAATGTATTGATCTCTGAAGAGGAGTATTTTGATATTATTGATTCTCTGCCTGAGGAAAACCAAATGTTGCCGGATGAAGATCCGCAAAAATTTGTTGCAAAAATGGGTGCAGAAGCAATTTTTGACATGCTTGCATCGATCGATCTGGATTCGTTGTCTTATGAATTAAGACACAAAGCTGCGAATGAAACCTCACAGCAGAGAAAATCGGAAGCATTGCAACGATTGAGGGTGATTGAGTCGTTCAGAGAAGGGATGGGTACAATGGAAAACAGACCGGAATGGGCTGTTATTAAATATCTTCCTGTAATTCCCCCGGAATTGAGACCACTTGTGCCACTTGATGGCGGACGATTTGCGTCTTCAGACCTGAATGATTTATATAGAAGGGTCATAATCAGGAATAACAGATTGATCAGGTTGTTGGAAATCAAAGCTCCGGAGGTCATCCTCAGAAATGAAAAGAGGATGTTGCAGGAAGCAGTTGATTCCCTGTTTGACAACTCAAGAAAATCGAGCGCAGTCAAATCTCAGGGTGGCAGAGCATTGAAATCCTTAAGCGGGGTTTTAAAAGGTAAACAGGGTAGGTTCCGTCAGAACTTATTGGGTAAAAGGGTAGATTATTCTGGCCGGTCTGTGATCGTGGTTGGTCCTGAATTGAAGCTTCATGAATGTGGTATCCCTAAAGGAATGGCAGCTGAACTGTTCAAGCCGTTTATTATCAGGAAATTAATAGAAAGAGGTGTTGTAAAAACTGTTAAATCAGCTAAAAAACTGGTAGACAGAAAAGATCCGGTTATCTGGGAAATCCTCGAAAATATTCTGAAAAGCCATCCGGTGATGCTTAACCGGGCTCCGACTCTTCACCGTTTGTCCATCCAGGCATTCCAACCTACTTTGGTGGAAGGCAAGGCGATCAGACTGCACCCTTTGGTTTGCGGTGCGTTCAACGCCGACTTTGACGGTGACCAGATGGCAGTACACGTTCCATTGAGCCAGGCCGCTATTCTGGAAGCTCAGGTTTTGATGCTTGCTTCGCATAATATGCTTAACCCTCAAAACGGATCACCGATCACATTGCCGTCTCAGGACATGGTTTTGGGATTGTATTATCTGACAAAAGAACTGAAATCTACGGATGAATACAAGGTGCTGGGTGAAGGTCTCCGATTTTATTCCCCTGAAGAAGTGATCATCGCCTACAATGAAGGCAAAGTAGAATTGCATGCAAAAATTCAGGTTAAGGAAAGAGCTGAAGATGAGAACGGAAACATTGTACTATCGAGAATTGATACAACAGTAGGCCGTGTCATTTTCAACCAGGCAGTTCCTGAAAATGTCCCGTTTGTGAATCAACTGTTGACAAAGAAAAATCTAAAGTCAGTCATTGGAGATATTGTTACCAGAACAGATTACAGCGTGGTTGCCAGATTCCTGGATAAGATCAAGGAAATGGGATTCTTTTGGTCATTCAAAGGTGGTTTGTCCTTCAACCTTGGAGACCTGATCACACCATCCATCAGGGAGCAAACGCTTTCTGAAGCACAGACGGAAGTTGATGAAGTGTGGGTGAACTATAACATGGGATTGATCACAAATAATGAAAGGTACAATCAGATCATTGACAAATGGACATTTGCAGATAACATGATCACCCAAAATCTGCTTCATGAATTGTCTTTGCACAAGCAAGGTTTCAATTCCGTATACATGATGCTGGATTCAGGTGCCAGGGGCTCAAAACAACAGATCAAGCAGTTGGCCGGATTAAGGGGATTGATGGCAAAACCAAGAAAGTCCGGAGAGACTGGTAGCGCCATTATTGAAAACCCGATTTTGGCAAATTTCCTTGAAGGACTATCTGTATTGGAATACTTCATTTCTACACACGGTGCCAGAAAGGGTCTGGCAGATACGGCTTTGAAAACAGCTGATGCTGGTTACCTTACCAGAAGGCTGGTAGACGTGGCTCAGGATGTGATCATCAGGGAAAATGACTGTCAGACATTAAGAGGCATCAAAACTACAGCATTGTATGAAAATGATATACTGATAGAAACCCTGTCTTCAAGAATTGTGGGAAGGTTTGCACTGAATGATATTTTCCATCCGGTGACAGATGAGCTTATTTTGGAAGGAGGTGAATATATCAGTGAAAAAGTTGCAAAGTATCTGGAAGATATTGGCGTTGACTCTGTAACCATTCGGTCAGTACTTACCTGTGAATCTGAAAAAGGTGTTTGCAGAAAGTGTTATGGAAAGAATCTCGCGACAGGCAGGATATCAGAAGAGGGAGATGCAGTGGGTATTATTGCTGCTCAATCCATCGGTGAACCAGGAACTCAGCTTACATTGAGAACCTTCCACGTGGGTGGTATTGCATCGGTCGCTAAAACAGAATCTTCCATTATCTCAAAATTTGATGGTGTACTGGAGTTTGATAATATCCGGGTTGTAGCCAGGGAAAATGGCAACGATGTGGTGATTTCAAGAGCAGGGGAAATCAGGATCATTGATCCGGAAACGAAGAAAATATTTACCACCAAACACGTACCCTATGGTGCAACTCTGATGGTAAAAGCAGACGCCAAAATAAAAAACGGAGATATCATTTGCGAATGGGATCCATTCAACTCAGTCATTGTATCAGAATTTGGAGGTATTATAAAATACATTGATATCGAAGAAGGCGTGAACTACCGTTCTGAAAGAGATGACCAGACCGGACACATTGAAAAAGTAATCATCGAATCCAAGAATAAGAGGAAAATTGCTACCGTATCTATTCTGGATCCTTCCGGTGAAGAGGTTAAAACATATAACCTGCCACTTGGAGCTTACATTTCCGTAGAGGATGGTGATGAGATCCCGATGGGTGGCATCATTGCTAAAATTCCGAGAAAACAGGGTCAAATCCATGATATCACAGGTGGTTTGCCAAGGGTAACCGAATTGTTTGAAGCAAGAAATCCATCTAATCCGGCTATTATCAGCGAAATAGATGGTATCGTATCCTTTGGGAAAATAAAGAGAGGTAAACGGGAAGTGAAAGTGATGGATGAAAAAACCGGCCAAAAGGTTAAATACCTGATTGGTTTGTCCAAACATATCCTGGTTCAGGATGGAGACTTCATCCGTGCGGGAACCAGATTGTCCGATGGTCCGCTTACCCCAAGAGACATTCTCAACATCAAAGGCCAATATGCTGTTCAATCATATCTTGTCAACGGAGTACAGGAAGTATACCGGTCTCAGGGTATTGATATCAATGATAAACATATTGAGATCATCGTTCGGCAAATGATGGGACATGTTGAGATCATCGATTCAGGTGATACCAACTTCCTTGAAAAAGAACCGGTCGAAAGGCTTGAGTTTATCAAACAAAATGAGTGGATCTATGATAAAAAAATAGTAGTGGATCCGGGAGACTCTAAAGAAGCCAAACAGGGACAGATCATCAGTCTTAGAAAAGTTCGTGAGATCAATTCCAAATTGAAAAGAAACGATCAAAAAACTTTAAAGATAAGGGATGCAATACCTGCAACTAGTAAACCGATACTTTTGGGTATTACCAAGGCTTCATTGAGTACAGCCAGCTGGATTTCAGCTGCTTCCTTCCAGGAAACTACCAAAGTCCTCAGTCAGGCTGCCTTTGCTGCCAAAAAAGATGATCTGGCAGGATTGAAGGAAAACGTCATCGTAGGGAAAAATATTCCTGCCGGAACAGGTTTGCACAGGTTTAAAAATCTTTTTGTGACTTCGTCTGAAAGCTCTCTGAAAACAGATAAACTTGAAGAGGAATACGATGTGATGGGATAAAATAAAAATGGCGCTGAATCCAGCGCCATTTTTTTTAGAAAAATAAAGGACTTTTGATCATTTATTCCTTCGTTACTTTTCAGGACCTGATTCCATTGTATTCCCTCTCTTAAGCCATTTCAAAGCTTCTGTTTTAGTGAGTCCGGATAATGCAGGTGTAGATTCAACAAATTCCGTTACAGCTGATGCGTTTGTTTTGGAATATTCCCTCAAAGCCCAACCGCTGGCTTTATTGATGAAAAATTCTGTGGATCCGATAGTCTGAAGGATAATTGACTTAAGAAGTTCAAAATCAGTGTGTTTCTTGTAATGCAATTGAAACAGGATCGCAGATCTGATGTACCATATATTGCCTGATGAGAGCCAGTTTTCCACGTGTCGGTCAATATGCTCCGGGTACCGCAGAAATAAAGAACCCATCGCCCTCGGAGCCAGCCAGTCAACAGTGTCCCACCAGGATTTTTGCCCGATCAGTTTTTCATAAATCGGCATGTAGGCAGGTATCAGTTTTTTCAAAAAATAGTTATTGATATCCATGGCCGCATACTGCATTTCTCTCTCGGGTTGAGACCAAAGTAAACCGGTTAAACCGATAAGAACAGGCAATTCAGGTTTGCCGTTTTCACTCAATATTCCTGAAACAATTTTTTTTCTGATTGGACTTTCAATACCAAAAAATTCAAATTGGTTTCTCATATAAGCTTTCATCCGTACAGCTCTTTCCTGATCCGCATGATCGCTGAATGCAGCTTTCAACTGATGAAAATAAAACAGATCTTCCATATAATTAATTCAATTTGAGTGATTTAATGATTTGCTCAGAATGGTTTTTAGTATCCACCTTTTTAAATATATGGTTTATTATGCCGGATTCATCCACGATAAAAGTAGTTCTTAAAACGCCTGTTACTTCTTTGCCGTACATCATTTTTGGACCATAGGTACCATAAGTTTTCATGATCTCTTTTTCAGGATCAGAGATCAGCATGTATTTAAAATTGAATTTCGCTTTAAATTTTCTGTGACTTTCGACACTATCTGGACTGATACCCAAAATGGAATAACCCTGGTCATGCCAATATTCGTAATTTTCCTGCAAATTGCAGGCTTCAGCAGTGCAACCAGGCGTGTTATCCTTGGGGTAAAAGAAAAGTATAAGCTTTTTTCCTTTGAAATCCTTCAGTTTGACTACATTTCCCTGGTCATCTGTTCCTGTAAAATCAGGCGCTTTATCGCCTTTTTCAAGTTTGATCATATAAAAATTATTTCTTGATTAACAGTAATTGATCGCTATTTTATAAACTTGTCTTTGAAAACTTTCAGGTTGTTTTTCCCGTCTCTTAGTTCTATTTTTAATGTATGCGTGCCTTTATCCAGTATTTTCTCAAAATGGTGGGTAATGGTTTTTGATTTTTTATCATATTCAAAAAGTACCCACTGATCATCAATATAACCGTAATACCTCAGTTCATTGGATCTGTTTTCAGATTCCAGATTATCATCAATGATAAAACTAACAGATTGTTGTCCAGTCATATCTGATTTGAAATTCTTTGATTTAATCTCGGGAGGAATCGTGTCGACAAATAATGCATAGGTGCCGAACCTGTTTATTTTCGCGTGGATATATGTATCAAAAATATCTCCTCCATACGAATTGAGTCTACTACCAGAGCCGCATTCTACCACTACCGTTTTAAGTAATTTTTCTGGTGACAAACTGTCATATTTTATGAAAAGGTCTACTTTTTCCTTAAAAATCTTAAAACCATTGTTGATAAAAATAAATGGTGACTTATAAGGTTTTTCAATAGAATTACTTTGTGTCAGATGCAAAAACATCCGGGAATAAATGGCAGAATCAGAAAAGTAAAGAATAGCACTTTGGTCATTGACCAATGCAGGTTTACCCGGATCCAGTATGTAATTATATATCAGGGGGGAAGGTTTAGCAATGGTTTTTGAATTTCTTTTTACCCAAAACCGGATATTACTTTCATTGTTGTTAAAATCCCTGACAATGATCTCGATCAGTTGTTTTTCATATTTTTTAAGGCTGATCAAAGCACTTTTTTCGCCCGAATTCCGGTAGATTTTTAAAGGATCAGCCGGTAAAATATAACAATGCTGATATTTTGATTTATCCTGAAAAAAACTTGTATAATTTACGTGTGCATAAATGTGCCTCGCTTCTTCAAATGAAAATGAATCGACGCGGTATTGATACACAATTTCCCCATTGATTTTCATGATGAGCTCCACAATCCCATGCTTGTTGTATACACCATCCATTTGATCATATCCGTTGAATTCTATGCCTATTTTTTCAGCATCCACGATCAAGGTATCCGCTTTCAATTTATATTTACCATTTCCATTGGAAGAAGCACTAAACTTTTGACTGCTATATTCAATGGAATCCGTTGTGAATTGAGTTATTTTTATTCCACTGATGACAGGAGGTCTTTTATCCGGTGGTCTGAAGCCGTAAAATAGGGGATTTATAGGCCTGTCTGTTTTTGTATTCCTGATTTCAAAGTGCAAATGAGGGCCAAATGAAGTGCCGGAATTTCCCATTTTCCCCAGTAATTGACCTTTAGTTACGGGAAATTGACCTGGTTCAGGCTCAATTTCAAGTTCAAAACTTTTAAGTTTATATTGAGTTTGTTTTACAAAATCAGAAAATGGTGATGAAAACTCTTCAAAATGTCCGTAAACACTTGTAAATGAACCAGGATGCGACACATAGATCGCATTGCCATACCCATCAGCCCGTACCACGATCCTGCTGACATAACCTTCCTCTATGCTGTAAATCGGATCACCTGCAACACCGTTTTTAGATTTGATGTCTATCCCTGCGTGAAAGTGGGTCGCTCTTAGTTCTCCGAAGCTACCGGAAAGCAGGATCGGATGATTGATCGGTGAGCGCGGATTAAAAACTGTTTGCCCCTGAAGCGCAAAATTGCTGAGTATTGTCAAAAAAAAGTAACTCCAAAGAATATGGTATATGCATTTAAGCTTCATTAAGTAGATTTTTGCCGAGTTTTTTAAAAAAGATGTGGGCTGCATTCATAGCAGAACGTTCATTTTTTAAAACTGATTCCTTACAGATAAGAAAAGTTTTGTATATATCCGGGTATGACATAATAAAACTGAAAAGATTTTGTCGGACTTCCGCTTCAAACCAATCCAATTCCTGAAGATGGCGCCTGTTTTTAAATGTTCCTGAAGCTACCGCTTTTATAAAAAAATCATCGATTTGTTCCCAAAGTTGCTCCATACCGGAAGGTATAACGGATGAAACTCCAAAAATCTTAGGCGCTTCACCCTTTTCTTGTCGATGCATCATCTGAATTGCATTGGCATAGTGCTGAAGACTGATGTTTGCCTGAGCGGACATGTCTCCGTCCATTTTATTGATGACAATGATATCAGCCATTTCCATGATGCCCTTTTTAATACCCTGAATGTCATCCCCAGAAGCTGGGGCTACCAGCAACAAAAAAAGGTCAGTCATGTTGTGTACAGCAGTTTCAGTCTGACCAACTCCGACTGTTTCAATGAAAATGGGGTTGAAGCCAGCTTTTTCAAGCAAAAGTATGGACTCACGTGTTTTTTTTGCTGTTCCTCCGGTGAAATCACCGGCAGGAGAAGGCCGGATAAATGCTTCTTTTGACAATGACAGCTTTTCCATCCTCATTTTATCTCCCAAAATACTTCCTCCGGTAGATTGACTGCTCGGATCAATGGCCAGAACTGCCGGTTTGTATCCCAGACTGATGGTATGAAATCCGATTGCCTCAATAAAAGTGCTTTTTCCCGCACCAGGTGATCCAGACACTGCTATTCTGAAGGACTCACCCGGCAATGATCTGAGGTGTTCGACCATCTCTTCAGCCATTCGCTGATCCTCTGCAAGACTGCTTTCAATAAGGGTGATGGCCTGACTCAGCGAGAACCGGTCACCTTCCAAAACCCTTTTCAATAAACTTTGGATATCGACAATCTGATTTATTGTCTGTCTTGAAATATTTGGATTGATTTTTGCCAAAATTGAGCCATATTTTGGTGCAAAGTAATGCAATAATTGAGCTTTATCCAAACAGACAGGCAATTTTGGGGTAATTTTTGTAGTTAGTTTGGTTTAAATTAGCTAAAAATTAAAAACATTTTGGTTGGAAAGAAATATTGTACTATTTTTGCACCTCAATTTTTGAACGTTCTTTGCAATGAGAAATTTTGATCAGTTTGGGATTCCTGTTTTTGGGCTGAAACCTGGATTGAGAAGATTCGAATTTGAAGTTGATGATGATTTTTTCAAAAGCTTTGAATCGAACCCTATTCAGTCGGGTAATTATAAGATTATCATAGATTTTGATAAAAGAGATAACGAATTTTTATTGCAATTCGGTATCAGAGGTACGTTTGAATCGCCATGTGACAGATGTCTGGCGGACATAAGAGTGCCAAGTGAGATAAACAAACTGATCTGGGTTAAGTATACAGACAAGGAAAATGAGGTGGATTTTGAAGATGATATTATTTTCATCGAAAAAGAAACCCATTGGTTCAATGTGGCAGAATTGATCAATGAATTGATCATTCTGTCGATTCCGATTGTTAAAAGGTATGACTGCGAAAATGACCTGAATCCTAAATGTGATTTTAAGGTTTTGTCTTATCTTGAAGAAAGCGAAAATGCCGACGCTCCGGTGAATGATTTACTGGCACAGGCTTTAAATAAAATTAAAGGTCGTTAATTAATTTACAATGGCACATCCAAAGAGTAGAACTTCCAAAACCAGGAAGAGAAAAAGAAGAACACATTATAAAGCTGAAGTTCAGCAAATCAATGTATGTAAAGTGACCGGGGAAGCCCACCTTTACCATCATGCCTATTACCATGAAGGAGATCTTTATTACAAAGGTCAGAAAATCGTAGAGGCAAAAGCTGGTCTGGTAGATTTATAATTGGTAAAGTAAAGGATTAAAGAGCTCCCTCCATATTATTGGGGTGGAGCTTTTATTCGTTAATGTGAATCGTAAATTTGTCTGATCTTTTTAAGTTGCGGTCGCTAGCTACATAATTATATCAGTCCTTCCAGTTCCTGTATTGAATTTAATCCAGGTTTCATGAATGCCTGTGCACTATTTTGAGCTTTTTTGACATAAGAGTATAAATATTACTCAAATATCAGGTAAATCAGCTTATTTTTGTGTTTCAGGTTTTTTCCTGTTTGATAGAATCAGCTTTTTTCATACAAAAAATTAAAATGAAGCAGATCATTAATTCTCCAAAAGCTCCGGCTCCGGTTGGACCATACAATCAGGCCATCCTTGCAGGTAATACCTTGTTCGTTTCAGGGCAAATTCCTATAGATCCTGCAAACGGACAACTCATCAATGATTCAATTGAATCTGCCACCAGACAAGTGTTGAACAATATCGGGAACATCCTTGAACATGCCGGATTTTCCTTTGATCATGTAGTAAAATGTTCAGTTTTCGTCACCGATATGAACCATTTTGCAAAGATAAATGCTGTCTATGCTGAATTTTTCAAGGAAGAAAATGCACCTGCCAGAGAATTGGTGCAGGTAGGCGCTTTACCTAAATTCGTAGATATCGAAATTTCTGCCATTGCAGTGAAATAAATTACAGTTGTTTATGCCTAAAGAAGTACTATCTGCCATTCAACCTACCGGTGACATGCATTACGGGAATTATTTCGGCGCAGTGCAAAACTGGGTCAAGCTTCAGGAAAATTATGATTGCGCTTTCGGCGTGGTGGACTACCACGCCATGACCATGCCTTATGATCATAAAAAACTGAGAAACAATACATGGGAGTTGATCACCAACCTTATTGCGGTTGGAATTGAACCTGGCAATCTGTTTATTCAATCACTGATACCCGAACATACGGAACTGACCTGGATTCTGAATTGCTTTACTTCCTACGGGCAACTGACCAGGATGACTCAGTTTAAGGACAAAAGCGCTAAAAGCAGTGAAGATTCCGGTGAAGGGTTTATTTCGAGCGGTTTGCTCAACTATCCAGTTTTACAGGCAGCTGATATTTTACTTTATCGACCCAAATATGTTCCGGTAGGCAAGGATCAGGAACAACATCTGGAGCTGACACGCAACATAGCACAAAGGTTTAATGCTCAAATGGGTGTGAATTATCTGCCCGTCGTTGAAGCTTTATTTACACCTGCTTCAAAAATTCGTTCGACCGCTGATCCCACAAAAAAAATGAGTAAAAGTGCCGGTGAAAAACATTATATCAGTGTTTTTGCAGACGAAGCGAGGATTCGTAAACAAATCCGTTCAGCAGTGACAGACACCGGTGAAATCAACGACGGAGCGATGAGCGAAGGAGTGGATAATCTTTTTGGATTGCTGGCTGCTGCAAAAAAAATGGAAATTCACGGAACACTGATGGAGGATTATAAAAATGGTTCGCTCCGCTATGCAGATCTGAAGGAAGAAGTTGCAAATGCATTGGTTGAGATAAGCAATGGATTTATTGCAAAAAAACAGGCGCTTAATGTAGATAAGAAAGCTTTAAAAGAGCAGATAAAACAATCTTCTTCTGAGATCAGGAAAATTGCACAGGAAACCATCCGTGAAGTCAAAGAGTTATCCGGTCTGATGAATGTGAGATTTTAGGTAATTATTTAGCTCATAAGTCTTTTAGTCTTAAGTCTATCAGCAAATGATTTATTCCAAGGGTTGGAACCGCTGTTTCCAGCATAAATCAGGTGTCTTTTGCTCAATGTACTCGCTCAATCCAAGGTGAATAATAGGCTAACAGACTAATTATCGTAACACCAAAATAACTACGATTTTAGAAAACAAAGGATTGGTATAGCATTGGAATTCAATTATATAGATGTGCGACTATAGTTGATCTGCAGCAAACCATTCGGCATAACTTCTGGGAGTCTCTCTGAGAAATGCGCTATGCAGGTTTACCCCTTCGGGCATATTATTTTGAATGCGGCTTACCATATCCAATAACAGGTTTTCGCAGGTTGGCTGATATGGCACGTACTGAACACGTTCATTTTGGCTCTCAATTCCCCTGAAGCGCGAATCATCCTTTAGGATCAGCATGTGATCGAACTGATCGATGATCTCTTTTTTTACAATTTTCTTAAGGTCAGTGAAATCCATTACCATTCCATCTTCTACTTTTGGTTTTGCAGGATCGACTGAACCTGATACAGTGATCCTCAAGTGATAGGAATGCCCGTGTATGTCTTTACATTTACCAAAATAACCTTCCAGCGCATGGGCTGCCTCGAAATCAAACTGCTTGGTTATCCGAATTTTGTGCATTTATAAAAATTTTTGCAAAGAAAATGAATTTAGTATAAATTTCCATTGTATAAGCTAAATATCTGACGGATTTCGTTTCTGTCAACGGTGGTTTGGAGATTTTTAAACATGATTTTATCCGGTTTGTTACATATTATATCAGGACAAGCAAACACTCTGACTAAAAATTAGGTACTTTTGCAAGACAATTATTTGTGAATAATTTTCAGGATAAACAGGTAGTTTTCAAAACTTTGATGGTTTTTGATAAAAAACTATTATTTGTATGATAAAAATCCGGATAATTTTTCCAAAAAATTAAATACTACTTAAAAGTAAAAATGAGTCATTTATGAGCATAGCAAAGAAATCATGGATCGTTGCGATTGTTGTTTTTAGTATTTTGGTGATTGATCAGGTACTTAAAATTTATATTAAAACCAATTTTGAATACGGTGGTGGTTTTGATATCATGGGATGGTCCTGGGCAAAAATACACTTTGTTGAGAATGAGGGCATGGCATTCGGTATGACATTTGGGGGATCCACGGGAAAACTGATTTTGAGTTTGTTCAGGCTGGTGATGATCAGTGTGTTGATCTTCCTGATTTACCGCATCATCCGTGCCGGCGCAAAATTAAGCCTCATATTAAGTTTCGCAATGATACTAACCGGTGCATTGGGCAATATGATTGACAGCGCTTTTTACGGGCTTATTTTTTCAGAAACGCCTATGTATCATGGTGGTATAGCCACAATGTTTCCGGAAGGAGGCGGTTATGCGCCTTTTCTTTATGGCAAAGTAGTGGATATGTTTTATTTCCCTATGATAGACACTGTTTTACCTGAATGGATTCCATTAATGGGAGGAGAGAGATTCAGGTTTTTTAATCCTGTTTTTAACATAGCGGATTCAATGATCACGATCGGAACGCTGAGTCTGCTGCTTTTTCACAGGAGGTTTTTTACAGAGGAAAGCAAAAAAAAGGAACAGGAATCTGTTTCTGATGTACAAACTCCTTCGCAGGAAGATCAGCAAAATGAGGAAAAGTTATAAACATTTTTTACCAACGCCTCCGATCAATTGATTATTTTAGCCGAATGACACCGATCAGCCATTTCTTTTCTGTAATATAAATCATCAATAAGTAAATCAGGAATAGCGCAGAATTGACTGAAAGTATGACAGGTAACCCGTCGGTAAATCTTCTTAAATATAGGTTGGTAACATATATTATCAGTGCAAAACCAATATAATACCCGATTTTCATAAGATTATACGGAACAGGAAAATATTTTTGCCCTATCAGATAGCCTGCCATCATCATAAATGCATAACAAACAAATGAAGCCCAGGCGGCAGTGACCACTCCGGCAATCGGTATAAATATGAAATTGATCGCAATCGTGATGATGGCTCCGCCTACCGAAATTAATGCACCGATATTGGTCCTATCTTTAATTTTATACCAAATCGCTACATTGTAATAAAGACCGAGGAAAATATAACTCATCAATAAAATGGGTAATACATGGGTTTCTGAACGAAAATTAGGTCCTAGAACAAAAACGATGATATCCTGGTACAATAAAATAAACAGGAAAAATACGCTACCAAACATAGCAAATAATCGGGCGCTTGAGGCATATAATTCCCTTGAATCAGATCTTGTGGATGAAGTAAAGAAGAAGGGCTCAGCAGCATACGTATACGCCACGGTAAATAAATTCATGATCAACGCAAGTTTGGCTGCTGCACCATAAACTCCCGCAGCTGCCAGATTTTGAGTAATATTATCACCCAGAATATACTTGATGATCGGGATTGAAAAAGACTGATTAAATACACCTGCCGCGCCAACCAAAGCCATCGGTAAGCCATATAGGATCATTTTTTTTAAAAATGACCAGTCAAATTCCAACTTGATCTTCATTATTTGTGGAATCAACAAAATGATCACTGCTGCAGAGGCAATCAGGTTGGACATGAAAACATAATCCAGTTTTTTCGCCGGATCATAGAATCGGAATACATCCTGCCAACCATGATCGATCAGATAGGGACAAACATCTAGAAAAAAGACAACTAAGACAATGGTAAATAATGTGTTGAATACTTTGAGGGAGGCGAACCGAACAGGTCGCCGTTCAATTCTGAACCTGGCAAATGGAATCGCCGATAGTGCATCCAAAGCAATGATCACTGCAAACCAATATACATACTCGACTTTGTCAGGATACCTGAGCATATCCGCAACTTGGGGGGCAAAAATGATGAACAGTATGGTAAAAAATACTGAAGTGATCAATATAGTTTGGCTGGAAGCGGAGTAGCTCTTTTCCAGATTGGCTTTTTCACCTGTCGCGAATCGGAAAAAAGAGGTTTCCATGCCTAAACGATACACGATCAAAAGCATCGCTGCATAAGCATACAGATCCAGATAGATACCATAATCAGATTGCTCACTGAATTTGTAGGTGAGGTAAAAAGTGAATATCACGTAATGCAAAATACGGGGAAGAATGTTGCTGATCCCATAAATGACAGTTTCTCCGGCCAGTTTTTTAAATACAGACATGATATCAATTTTTGTTTGATCGAATAAAACACTTATAAAAGGCAAATGTACTGATAAATATTAAAAAATAATTTAATATAAATCTGTGTTTTAAGCTGTAGGATAAAAATCGAAATAAATTGGTGAAATCACGATTTTAAAACCTTTAATTTGCAAAAAAAATAATTTGATGTTGAAGGAGAAATTGAAAAAATACGCATCTCGACTTTCAGGTAATATCAGTAATGATTTGGAATTCAACGCCAATTTTGAAATTCAAAATGGACAGGGAAAGGATTATTTTCATTTGAAGTCCCTCAATGGGGAAATGTTGTTGCAAGATGGAATTTCTGATCATCCTTCTTTGATTTTTTCTTCCAGGGAAAGAACGGTTATGGAATTGCTGCAGTTGGGTGATGATCTTCTGGATGTACTTTTGGCAAAGCCCTTTTATATCCGCCTGGATCAGATAGATTTGCCTGAAATGGATCATTCATTTTTTTTGAGCTCTGAAACACCGACCGGTTGGCCTGTGGCTTATAAGTTGAAGGTAAAGGATTCTGTTTTGCACATATGGGAAGGAGAAGAAGGTAAAGAAGATATCAGTATTCATATCAAACCATCGATCTTACGGGATCTGATCCGAGGGGAAGTGAATATTCCGTTTGCATTGATAAGGGGACAAATAAAAGTCAGGAATAAAAAAGAGCTTTTCAATTTTTTGAAATCTTTTGGTTTGAATTTAACTTAAAAATCAATTGGAGACGGGATATTTTTGACAGAAAACCATCCCTGTATCGGACTATCTGGCCAGCATCCCGGATTGCTTTAAAATACCTGGACTAAAATCGTGTTAAAGTCTATAAAAAACTGTATTTTAGCCCTGGAGTTAACAGAGAGATGAATTTCGTTTATTTCTTTCAATAGCATCGGTTTTTTTTGTATTTGTAAAAATTGGATGTGAAAAGGAAAGTTATATAATGTTAATTTGTAAAGTATTGTCCATCATAAACTTAAGATCATGAGAAAAGTATTAATACCAACAGATTTTAGTCCGGCTTCCAGAAATGCATATTATTATGCCCTCGAATTGTATGGCAATACGGATTCCACATTTGATGTGGTACACACGCATCATGCAGCATTTGATCCGAGCCAGCCCACGGTGTTGGATTTTACGCTTGGAATTGATCAGGTAAAGCAGGAAAATCTGAAAAATTTTATAGAACTGATTCCGGAAGAATTAAAAACCAGATTGCCTGAAGACATTAAGATAAAAGGAGAAGTTGTCATAGGTTTTGCGGCTGAGCAGATCGTTGATCTTTCCAGAGAATATGATGTGATTATCATGGGTATGACAGGTTCCAATCAACTGGTCGATAAGATTTTTGGAACGATTTCCCTCGAAGTTGCAAGGAAATCTGTTTGTCCCGTTTTTTTAATTCCTGAACAAACCAAATATTCAGTTCCTGAAAACATTGTTTATGCATGTGATCTGGATGGTGTTGAACCTAAAATTCTGGAAAAAATAGTTTCTTTCGCTTCCCGTTTTAATGCGACAGTGCATTTTATTCATGTTTCTACTGAACAAAACGGGGATTTTGACGTAAAGGAATCCATCAAGGGTAATAATTTCCCTGTCAGGTATTCCACACAAACCATAAAAGCGGAATCTGTCTCTGAAGGGATAAATACTTATGCTGAGAAACATTTAGTTAACCTTGTGATCATGGCAAGGAAAAAAAGAAGCTTCTGGGATCAGATACTGCACACAAGTGTGACAAAAAAAATTGCCATCAATAGTAAAATTCCGCTTTTGGTTTATCACGAGTGATTTACCCGATCATACCAGGCTTTTATTTTTCCAATATCTTGATGCTGATACCTTTAATGGTTTGCCATCCTGATTTGTCAGTCAACCTGATATAAAAATGATAATCTCCAGGATCAATATCATCAGGAACTTCTATCAGGTCGTTTGCCAAAAATGTTGTTGTTCCGTCAGGGATGTAAAACTGCTGAATGAAAACCCAGGGATTTTGAGGAGTTTTAACCGGGTCAAGTACACAGTCTGAAGGATCAGTCGAATGTGTATGATGGTCAAAATTATTATGAATGTCCAGACTGTAGGAACCCAATTCTACGTTGTCGTTGAATTCTGCCTTAAAATTAAATGCATGACCCAGGTATATGGTATCGCAGTTTTCCGGGAAAGCGTCTGCTAAACTTATAGAAATAGATGGTGATTGGTCATCCTTATCTGTTTCACAGGCTTGAAAGGATACCATAAATACTGCAATTATAAAAACACTTGATTTTTTCATGGAAACTATTTTTTTGGTTAATTAGTAGCAGGGAATTTCAAGATTCCCTGCTACTTGATCTATTTATTTATGAAACTTTTCCTCAAAGAAAAATGGCTTTCTTTATCCGAATCATTTTACTACATCAATATGGACTTCCTTTTCCGTCTGATTGCCTTCTTTGTCCGTCACTGAAATGTGAATATGGTATTCTCCGGTAGCTACATTTGACGGCACATCTATATGCTCATGCAAAAGTACATTTTTCAGATTATCCGAATAAATAATAACATTCGTATATTCCCAGGCAGGATTGGTTTGACCTGCATCCAGTTGCTCATCATGAATTTCAATTTCTATCTTTTGAATATATTTCTCGGCAACTATTTCAGCTTCGAAGTGGAAATCCTGTCCTAAATAGGCTGTTTTGGAGTTTTCCAAACCCAATTCCAGGTTATTGATTTCCGGAAACCCGGATTTGGTACATGAAGAGATCATGAATACAACCGCTATAATGGATATAAATAATTTTACTTTGTTCATTTTATTGTATTGAAAAAATTAAAAAATTAATTAAACAGGGTGTTGAAATCGTATTTGAAAGGAATAATCAGGCGGACCCCGGATAAATGCTTTGTTTTTGAAAGGTTTCGGGTGTGAAAAATAAAGGTATATAGGTTTTACGGGTGCAATGATTGCTTCATAAGGTGTTGACTGGATTTTTGCATCCAAAAACAAAGAAGCTAACATTCTGCATGCCAGGCAATCGGTTGAAGCCTCTTTATTCTGTGGGAATGAATGCTGGTTGGAACAGTGCGTTTGATCATGGAAATGAAGGTACTGGTGTGCACTTAAAAGCAGCAGATGAACGACCAGAAACATCCCAGTCGCTTTTCCGATCCACTTCTTTTTTATATGCATTTTATTTACCATACAGGCTCTTGTGGAATGGGATTTTTACGCTTAAACTGATATTCCTTCCTGCTTCAGGCAATGAAATCAACCTGTAATAACTGCCGTGATTCAAGTATCGGATATTGAATAAATTGCTGGCCACAACATACACATGCACGGATTGACGATTGATCAAAAAACGTGCTCCGAAATTTAAACTCCAGACATTGTAAGCCGGCGTTTTTTGTTCAGGCGGTACTATACTGTTTTGCGCAGCACTCCACAAAAATTCGATTCCGGCATATGGTTCTTTTAAGCATTTAAATGCTGGTAAATTATAATTTAAACTCAATAATACATTAGCTGGTGGTGAAAAGGGCAGGGGAAAGCCTTTTTTTTCTCCACTCAACTGCCTTGAGAAAATATATTCAGCTGTTGCACCGAGTTTTAAATATTTGTTCAATTTGATCTGGCTCTGGATCTCACCGCCCACCCTGAAAACCCGGGACTGGCGATAGTTAAACACCTGATTGCCAGCTCCATAGTAAATATCCATTTCATAGCCGGGGTTGAGATAGATATAATTGGGGAAATAGTTTATAAAAGGACTAATCTGGACTGCCCAAAACCTTTTATTCCAATCCAATGAGATGTCCATTTGATATGAAATCTCCGGATTTAAACTGGAATCTCCTTTTTCAAAGCTGAAATGGTGGTAATTTACACCATTGGATGCGAGTTCTTTGGGCGTTGGCATCCTATAGCTTTTGCCTATATTCACCTTCAAACCGAAATCATGTTTGTTATAAGACAGGCCCAGGCTGCCACTCCAGCTGCCAAAAAATCGGATGAGCTCAGGAGCCCGTTCTACAAATTCAAAATTTGTGCTGGTGTCACTCTGCACCGGCGTTTGAAACCAATCTGAATACGCTCCTATATTTATCTGCCCTATATCATACCTTAACCCACCTGAAACTTGCACTTGCTCGTTGAGTTTGTATTGATCCATTACATAAATTCCTGATAGCCATTGGGTAAATGCCGGTATGATAAAGCTGAACCCATCGATTTTATTATTTTGGAATTCAATATTTAAACCAACATTCAGTTCATTTTTTTTGCCTGTTATTATTTGCTGTCGCAGATTAGCTGAAAGTGTGTATTTATCAAAACCTCTTTCAAGGTCATCGGGAAAATCAGTCATTTCGGGCAATACATATGGCATATAACCATGACTTATATACTCATTGTATTCATCCCGGATATTTTTTTGAAAGCCCAATTCCAAAAGTGTGGAGTGATCGCCATAAAAGTATTGTGTTCTGTTGATCAGTTTTAAATGATTAACTTCCTGTTTGGGAAATAAAACATCTCTATGCGATGCAAAATGAGCAGCAGTATTCACTTTTCTGGGCTCGAGTCCATGTGCATGAGCAAACATTCCAGTGGTACTCATATTATCTGTTAAATAAAAAGCTGAGTGCAAGCTTTTACCCAGGTAACCCAGATTGATCTGAAAGCTCTGTTCGGTTCCGGCTGTATTGGTCAGTTTCCTGTCATTCAATGCAACCTTGTAGGTGTAAACATTTATCGTATCGGTCGGAACAGTCATATCCCCGTAATTTGTGACCGAATACCGGATGGCACTGAACCAGTTTGTTTTTCTTGCCTGAAGATTAAAAGAACCTGCCATCAATTGATTGTTTGCAGAGTAATGAAGCTCCGATGACCCGCTTAAGCTGTTTTTGTGTGGTATTGAATAGGATTTGATGTTGATTACACCTGCCATTGCATCCGATCCGTACATAAGCGAAACAGGCCCCTTCAGAATCTCCAGTTCTTCAACTCCGAATTGATCGATTTCCAGACCATGATCGGCTCCCCATTGTTGAGATTCGTGTTTGATACCGTTTTCAGTGACCACTACCCTGTTGAATCCCATACCCCGGATAACGGGCTTTGATTGGCCTGACCCGATTTCCATAGCGCTGATCCCGGGCAATTTATCCAGAGACTTCATCAAACTGCCTTGCTTGTTTCTTGTCAGATATTCGTTGGAAGCAATAGAAATATTAATGGTACTTTCTTTTAGTTTTCTTTGTATATGGTCATCTGTTATGGTAATTTCATCCAGCAATTGTTGGTGTGGATGCAATACTATCTGAATGGGTTCTGATGGATAAGGATACTCCAGGTGAATACTTTGGGTTTGATATCCCAGAAAGGAAACGATGAATTCCTGACAAATTTTTTCTTTGCTGTTGATCACGAAACTGCCATCCGGTTCTGTTGTGGTGTTGAAACGAAAATCTCGTGTTACGACTGAAGCGCCTGGTAAAGGCAATCCGTCTTCATCTGTAACCCTGCCATACAATAAATGTTGGGCGGACAATGCATAAGCATTCAAGAAAAATAATAAAACTATAAATTTTTTAAACTGCATCCGACAGTAGTTTAACTGATTAATGGAATTCTTTGTACAACATGTTGTGAAACAATTGTTTCTACAATCCATGAAACATCTTGTAAGTTGTAGAATTATTATATAGTTCCTTCGTTAAATCAGGCTTGGGGTGATAGATTGAATTTTGACATCTTTCACCCGAGCGACAGAGAGAATTGTTTGGAAATCAAATTCGTTAAACAAGGGAAGGAGGAGCGCGTAATTGGTAGGATTTAATGACCTGGAAAATATACTGGATGGACTGCAAAATTGTGATATCTTTGAAAAAGATCATTTCCCTTTTTTCAACAATGGGAATTTTTTGTGCATTGAAATCAATGAAATGAAAACTGCAAATCGGGCATGTTTCCTCAATAGTGTTAAAATTGAAAGTGTTTTCTCCGGGATTTTCAGTTTGACCATTGCAATGTGTAGAATGATGACAACAATGGTCTTTTTCAGAATTTTCACTTCCATGATGTAAGATGACATGCAAAGACTGTCCAAGGTAGGTTAATACAAAAACTACCAGTATGGACAACGATATGTAATGATTTCTTTTCAAACGTCTGGAACAAATATATGCAATATACCCCTTACTTAAAAGCAATACATAAAATTCAGCATTAATAATCAAACAATTATTTAAGATTTTTGTTGCGGTACTCTAAAATACTACTTTTCCGGATGTGAAAAAGTTAACTCATAAATGGTCTCTTTATTAGCGGCATTGGTAAACAAAACCTTTTTCTGCGCTATAAAAGGCGTTTTGCTTTCTTCGTGTAGTTTTGTCAAAGTCTTTTCATATAATGCTTCATCATCTCTTTCAGTATACAGATATATTTTTTTTCCGGAAGAAATGATTTGCCCGGCATCAAAAGCTTGTCCCCAATATTTCAGCGTATTATCCCAGGTGAAATGATTATACACATTGGGATACAATTTATTTAAAACAGGCGTGTATTCCAGTCGTTTTTCGTGTTTTGCCCAAACCTGACTGTAAGCAAGTATGTATTCAATAAACGGACAACCATAATTTTGAGTGGCAATAATTTTGTAACTGTTTTTGTCCAGTTGTTTAACCACATCCAGAGTCATCTTCCTGTTGACAATGTCGGTGCCCATCGCTTCATTTTTTACCGGAAACCAATGGACGTTATTCCTGAATTGAATTAACAGCAAAACAAGGACGGCCCATTGAATACTTTTTGTGGTATTTTCTCCGGGAGCAATTTTTTTGAACATTTCAAATATCAGAAAGATCATCAATGGGGACAGCATCAATACTGGAATGAAATATCTGTGTGCGAAATGTTTTCCTACCATAACAAGCTGAATGACAATGACGAGTATTACGGCGAGACTGACCAGACTGAGTTTTTTTTCAACTTTTTTTCTGAACCACCCGAGGTAAGCCAACAAAGTGACTATCAATATGGAAAACAGGATAAAGAAGTATTTTTCCAGGTTAAAGAGTTCATGAATATGGGATTTCAGCGCAACCGGATCCAGAATGTTGGATTCACCTGCACCATATTGGCCGCTATGCAAGAACAAAGATTTTATCCAGTTCCAAAAAATATCCCATTGCAAAGTAACTGGAAAAGCTATAATAAAAAACCCAAGTAATGAGAGCAAAATAAACCTGATCTTTTGTTTCCAGTCCCCGACCAGGAAAAATGGCAGGATCCAAATAGGTAAAAAAGTCAATTTGATGGCCAATCCGAATGCAGCTATAAGCGAAAGAAGTAATACCTGTTTGTTGGTTACAGGTGAATTTTGTTTTAGAATAGACACGGTCATCACCATCAATAAAATCACGGGAAATGGCATCATCAACTCAGGCGCAACCCGACCGATCAGATCAAACCAGATCAATGGGAGAAATGGAGCGGTTTGAAACAAAAGAGCCAGCAAAACGGAACCAGTGCTTTCAAAAATTTTTTTTCCTGCATACAAAAGCAATACGGTCGTGAGTCCTGCAATCGTAAAACTGGTAACAGAAAGGTAAAAATCAGGATGTGCCAGAATATCTTCAATATACACAGAAGGAGCTCCTCTTACCAGCCATATAATTCTGAAAAGTAAAGCCATAAGGATCTGTAAAGGCGTTCCCGGGTTGTCGATGTGAGCCAATTCAAGTGTTCCTTCAGAGAGATTCAATCCGCTCATAAAATAGATGTATTCCGGATCGCTGGACCTGAGGGACAAATCGCCTAAAAGCACTCTGAAATGTCTGGCTATCAGGAAGTAAACAGTTGGCAACAGGAAAATGGCGATCGTCCGGAGTTTGAATAGCCGTTCATAGATTTTTGGCATGGAGGAAAATTTTATTTTTTAACAAACCCCATTTATGCAATCTGTATTGAATTGAAGTCTTTAATACACCCATACCATAAATGGAGCTGTTTTTAATATTGATACTGGAAGCGTCGTCAAAGTACTTAGTAGGGCAGGTGATTTCGGCAATTTCGAACCCTGCATTCCACAATTGGGAAAGCATTTGATTATCAAAAACAAAATTGTCTGAATTGGCTTCATAATCTATGGATATCAATGCGCGGCGGGAAAAAGCACGGTATCCGGTGTGATATTCTGAAAGTTTTGCATTCAACAGGATATTTTGAGTCAGCGTGAGCAATCTGTTGGCTACATATTTGATCATCGGCATTCCTCCTTTGAGAGCACCTTTTCCAAGGATCCGCGATCCTAACACCACATCGTACAATCCAGAGGCAATGAGATGAGACATGGATGGAATTAATTTTGGTGTATACTGATAATCCGGATGTAGCATAATGACAATATCCGCACCGATTTCGAGGGCTTTGTTGTAGCAGGTTTTTTGATTTCCTCCATACCCTTTGTTTTTCTCGTGTACGATGATGTGGTGAATGCCTAATTTTTTACCGATGGCAACTGTTTCATCATGGCTGAGGTCATCAACTAAGATTACCTCATCAACAATCGTAAAGTCGATTTCTTTATAGGTTATCTCGAGCGTTTTTGCTGCATTGTATGCTGGTAAAACCACAACTATTTTTTTTCCTTCGATCATTGATTGGATTTTAACAGACAAATGTATAAAGAAAAGTCCTTGTTAAGTTTAAAAAAATTTAACTATTTAGCTCGCAGGGATTTTAGTTTGCCAGAATACCCCCGTCATGTTGGAGACTATTATTCTGCTACAAACACTTGGTTTAATTGATTACGCAATAGACAATATCTGATAGCCCTGAATCAAAACACTGCGTTAATTTCCATATCCAACTATGACCAGTTTCACCTTTAAGTAGTAAATGGTTTGTTTTAGTAGAAATAAGATTGCCTTGAGAAGAACCAACGCTCTGTCAGCAAAAGAGCTATATCATAATGGTAGTTTATTTAAATCGATCGGCTACTACCCATTCTTTGGTGCCATGTGTGTAATTGTAAAAGCCTGTTCCCGTTTTACGTCCTAGTTTTCCTGCAGTAACCATATTTACCATCAACGGACAAGGAGCATATTTCGGATTGCCAAAACCATCGTGCAAAACATTCAAAATAGACAGACAAACATCGAGTCCAATGAGATCGGCCAATTGTAACGGACCCATCGGATGAGCCATACCCAGCATCATAACAGTATCGATTTCCTGTACACCGGCAACACCCTCATACAAAGTGTAGACCGCTTCATTGATCATCGGCATCAGGATACGATTGGCTACAAATCCGGGATAGTCATTCACCTCGACCGGTGTTTTGCCCAGTTTTTTAGAAATATCTACAATGGTCTGGCTGACATTCCCGTCTGTTTCGTATCCATTTACAATTTCTACCAATTTCATTACCGGTACCGGGTTCATGAAATGCATACCGATCACTTTTCCGGGACGTTTGGTTACGGATGCTATTTTTGTGATGGAAATCGATGATGTGTTGCTGGCTAAAATGGCTTCTGCGGGAGCGAATTCATCGATTTGTTTAAATATTTTCAGTTTAAGATCGACATTTTCAGTAGCAGCTTCAACCACCAGATCTGCACGCTCAACTGATTGAGAGAGGTTTGTTGAGGTAATGATGTGAGCAAGCGTTTCGAATTTGTCCTGTTCAGTAATTTTTTCTTTAGCGATCATCCGATCCATATTAACAGTGATCGTTTTAATGGCTTTGTCCAGGGCATTCTGATCAATGTCACAAAGAACAACGTCATATTGATGCATGGCAAAAACATGAGCAATGCCGTTGCCCATTGTTCCTGCTCCTATTACACAGATTTTTTTCATATGTTTATTATTGTTTATTTTTATGGCAGAAGAGAAATTTTCAAAAAAAATGGCTTACATCCGAAAAATTTAATACTTTTCAAATCGATTATTCCAACTCACATTAAATCAAACCCTTGATCAGTTTTGCTAAAGTCTCAGAAAAGCCTGCTTAAATTGAGTTCAATTCGCAACAAATTTAAGCAATCAAAATGGAAAAAAGGCTGAACAATCAGGACTTTGTTCAGCCTTTTTTCCATTTTTTGCCAATCTTGATTATCCGATCGTAATGACTGGATTTTTATTAGTATGAGATTATTTTTTATTTGAATGTTCCAGATACTGGTCGATAGCCATGGTCATGGATGGCGCCTTTTCTGTTGGAGCTAAAATATTGACTTTCAATGATCTTTCTAGAGCTGCATCCTGAGTATGTTTCCCGAAAACGGCAATACGTGTATTATTTTGCTTGAAATCAGGAAAGTTCTCAAAAAGAGAAGCGATCCCTTGCGGGTTGAAAAAGCAAAGCATATCATAAGTGATATCGCTCAGATCAGACAGATCGGATGAAACAGTTTTATACATCATCACCTCAGTGAAATGAATGCCTTCACTTTCCAGAAAGCTGCACACTGTCTTACTTCTCAGATTGGAAGTTGGCAGTAAAAATTTTTCGTTGTCTTTATGCTTCATAAAATAAGGGTGAAGGTCGTTGATCGTTTTTTGCCCCAGAAAGACTTTCCTTTTCCTATATACAATAAATTTCTGCAGATAATTTGCAACGGCTTCTGTGAGGCAAAAATACTTGGTAGTAGCCGGCATGGTCACCCGTTGTTCTTCGCAAATTCTGAAAAAGTGATCAACAGCATTTTTACTGGTTAAAATGATAGAAGTAAAATCATCCAGTTTTATTCTGTTTTTACGGAATTCCTTGTCTGTTACAGGATCAACCTGAATGAAGGGCCTGAAATCTATCTTAATATTCCATTTCGAAGCTAATTCACCAAAAGGAGAACTGTTAGAGCCTGGTTCTGGTTGAGATACTAAAATCGTCTTTACCGGTCTGAAATCCTGATTTGCTGCGTCTTTAAGCATTCCAATATGCGGTGTTAATTAAAGAATAATTGTCTGATTAATTAAATTCTAATGCTAATTTGTACAATGTCAACAGAGGTAAAATTTCGAAAGTGCAAAGGTAAATAAAAAAATGTATTGGATGATTAATAAAAGTCTTGAATGATATCATCAATCCGCGGAAAGTCCTCATGAAATAAAAAATCAGAATAATACCTATTCCTGCGAAAAAAGAAATTTTTGCAAATTCAGGCTGGCTGAATGCCAGAAAAAAATTCGGGATGATCAGTCCGATCCCAAGGATTGAGTTAAAGCTTAATATTGTAAAATTAAAAGCATTAAAGGCGGCAACTTCCGGGAAGATCCATTTTGTAATCAGCAATCCGACATGCCTGATTAAGTAGACAGATAAAACTCCTCCCAATGACAGAAGATATAAGAGGAATGTACCTTCCATCCCTGCAAAATCACGTAAAAGTAAAAAAATAAAAACGGATAAACTTACCAGGAAAACTATGTAGAGCAACGCAAATAGTAAAATGTTGAATCCGGTAAAATCCCTTGCCAGACTACTTGAAATATTGATATTGAATAATGAACGCATGATTTTTACAACGTACCACCTGTCAATACTTAAAGGGAATGCCAGGACAATCAAAGAAAGCAATATCACCCAAAAAATAAAGTTAATGTGTTTTTTTGTTTTGGTATCCACAACTACTTTCTGTTCCGGTTGAGATCCGTTTGATACCTCGGTTCGGCCGGGTGAAAACACAATCCTTTCTTCTGACAGGTCAAATGGATTGTCCCCGGATGGAACTATTGCCGGTTCGATGCTGTCGGCAATCATCACACTGTCAGGTATACTTCCCGGAGTATTTTCAACTTTAGATTTTGTAATTACCTGATTCTGAGTATTTCGGTAAGGAATGCTGATGGTATCCTTTGGGCTTTGATCAGCTTTTTTTTCTTTTTTTATCTCTCTGGCAGGAATAGTTTTCCTGGCCTTGATTTCAAAGGGATTTCCGCTCTGACTTAGCAGCAACACAGGCAATAAACTGAGCAGAAAAATTATATATAAACCTCTGAATTTCATAACAGGCTGCAAAAATAAGTTTATCAACTAATTATACCAATTTTATTTGGAGTATTTGGGTCTAAATAATTCATTCTACCTTTAATTTTTGCAATGTTTTTCAAGATACGTTGATTTTGGAAAGTAATTGGTTGAGAACCAAAGCTAAGATTTTGAATATGTCACGAGATAATATGCCTGAATCTGTTTGGACCATTTTACTTTTAAAAATTTCTTGTTGGCTTATGAACGATTGTTTGTGTTCTCAAAACTGAATTCGTGTATTTTGTTGCAGAAATTTATGGAAATTTGATGCAGGAATAAAGCCATACTGAATTTGTGCCCCTCAAAATGTAAATCCAACGGGGTCGATCCCCCCCCCCTATGGGCAAGCTCTACGGGCAAGCTCTACGGGCAAGCTCATACGGACAATCAAAGGATGAACGAATTATGATTACAGGTGTATTGGACTTCTTAAATCAAAAATCGTTGATCAGTATTCTTAAATCAATGTCCCCCTTTAGTTCTGGCTTGTCCAACTTAATTCTTTAATGTGTCAAAAACAGCTATCCTGAAATTATGAAAAATGATCAATTTTTTGATTTGGGTTATTGAACAGAGCTTAATTTAGTGTTTGATTCATTTTGAAATGATCACTTTATGGGGTTAACCCTTTAAGAAAATTGTTAAAGTTGTTTAAAATTAAAGCGTACTTGTATCAAATATGTATTTTATAAAAACGTTATTTCCGTATATTTGAACGATGAAAAGAAACCAAATAATCAGGGTATTGTTTTTGGGCGGTTTGGCGATTGGCGGAATTTTATTGATTCAGGCTTATTGGCTGTACAGCAACTGGCAACTGAGAAATAATGAATTTGATGAGAAAGTTACTGTTGCGCTCCGCAATGTTGCTGAGAAGATGGCAAAACACAGCAATTCTGAATTGCCAAAAGAAGGATTGATCAAAAAACTGGCAAGCAATACTTATGTGGTCAATTATAATAATTTTATTGATCCTCATATACTGGAAGATTTTCTACTCAGGGAAATGGCTGAGATTTCGCTTGATACCGTTTTTGAATATGCTTTGTATGATTGTTTTTCAGAAGAATTGGTTCACGGAGATTGCTGTACCCTTGATAAAGAACATCATGATCTTTACAAAACAAAACTTGTTGAATTTGAAGGGTTTACCTATTATTTTATTGTCCGGTTCCCAAACAGGAATTCTTTTCTTTTAAACGAAATCTGGATTTTCGTTTTTCTGAGTTTTTTGTCATTGGTGGCTGTTTTGGCATTCCTTTTTGCTGTAAAAACCATTTATCAGCAGAAAAAGCTATCAGAGTTGCAAAAAGATTTTGTGAATAACATGACACATGAGTTTAAAACTCCGTTGTCGTCCATCAGAATTGCGTCTAAAGTGTTGGAAAACTCTCCTGAAATACAGGAAAATGACAGACTTTTGAAATATGCAAGGATTGTCAATGATCAAAGCAGCAGGCTCAATTCACAGGTAGAGAACATTCTTGAAGTGGTCCGCAGTGAGAAAAAATTTGTATTACAAAAAGAACCTATTGATCTGGTACAATTGTTGAATGAAACCATCAAACTTGAAGAAAACAGGTTTTTGGATAAATTCGTAAAGGTTAGAACAGATATTCGTGTAGAAAGATTTTCCGTATATGGAGATCGGTATCATTTATCTAATCTGATGTCCAATATCATAGAGAACGCTGTAAAATATGCAAAACCCAAAGATTATTCCGTCAGTGAACCATTATTGGTACATGTGACTTTTTTCAGAGCAAATGGTAACATGGAGCTCCGGTTTTCAGATGAAGGGATTGGAATAGATGAAAAACATCAAAAATTGATTTTCAATAAATTCTACAGGGTGCCAACCGGGAATGTGCATGATGTAAAAGGTTTCGGACTTGGCTTATATTATGTTAAAAACATATGCGAGCTACATGGTTGGACGATTAAACTTGAATCTCAGAAGGATATAGGTACAGATATAATACTGGAAATGCCGTTGGAATTAAAATCCTGAAAATGTATTTATCTTTTTTGTTCGATTAAAATTAATCTTTATAAAATGAATGGAGAATCAAAAAAAATTCTTTATGTTGAAGATGACGAAGTTTTGGCTTTTGTAACGAAGGATAATCTGGAATTTCATGGTTATCAGGTAGTTTTAGCAGTCAATGGCAGAGAAGCTTATCAATATTATCTTCAGGGGAAATTTGATATTTGTCTGATAGATGTGATGTTGCCGTTGATGGACGGCTTTACATTGGCTAAAGAGATCAGGGAAATTGATACAGAGATTCCCATTATTTTCCTTACAGCCAAATCATTGAAGGAAGACAAGATCCATGGACTAAAACTTGGTGCTGACGATTATATCGTAAAACCATTCAGTATTGAAGAATTGATACTGAAGATCGAAGTGTTTCTCAAAAGAAAATACATAGTAAGAGATCAAAAGGAGATGGTATTTTATCTCGGCACGTATATGTTTGATTATCTCGATCTTTTATTGAAGAGAGAACACTTTGAGAAAAGGTTGACACAAAAAGAAGCAGATGTATTATTATATTTATATCAAAACAGGAATATCATTGTTCCAAGAGCTGATATCCTGAAAAAAGTATGGAAGCAGAATGATTATTTTGTCGGCAGGAGTCTCGATGTTTTTATCAGCAGATTGAGAAAATATTTATCAGAAGATCAGGATATTACAATTGAAAATATACATGGAATAGGTTTTAAATTCGTAATCAGCGGGTAATTTGAACTTTTATCAGGGAAATTTGTTTTTCATTGGTTATTATTAAACTGAAATGATCATTATTTTCCATGTAGTATGACAAAACTGTTCTTTACTTTGATGCTTGGATTTTTTTTGATAAATGGTTTTGGACAGAGTTTCAGAACAGTAAAGTTGAATGAGATCAAAGATTTAATTGAATCAAAAAACGACAGTTTATATATCATTAATTTTTGGGCTACCTGGTGTTTGCCATGCGTTAAAGAAATTCCATATTTTGAAGAATTGGGGAAAAAATACAAAAATCAAAAGTTGAATATAATTTTAGTTAATCTTGATTTCAAAAAAGATATTGATTCAAAACTGGTACCTTTTCTTGAAATCCAAAAATTGAAGTCAACGATTTGGTTTCTGGATGAATCCAACCCTAATTCATTTATTCCCAAAATTGAAGAAAACTGGTCCGGTGCCATTCCATTTACGTTATTTATTAAAGGATCATCAGGCATCAAAAGATGGCATGAAGGGTCTTTTAACTTGAATTCATTGGATGATCAGATCAGTAATATTTTATTAAACCATTAATTTAAATAGAGAATGAAAAAGTTGTTTTTATTGCCCTTAATTCTGCTTAGTTTAAGCATTTTTGCTCAGGATAGTTACAAAATAGGTGATCAGGTTATGCCATTTAAACTTAAAAATGTAGACAACAGCCAGTTTTTGGTGTCCCCAGCCAATCCATGGAAAGGTTATATTATCGTATTTACCTGCAATCACTGTCCATTCTCAGTTCTTTATGAAGACAGATTGATCCAATTGGATAAAAAATTCAGACCATTGGGATTTCCTGTGGTTGCCATTAATTCAAATGATGCAGCTGTTTATGCGGAAGACAGTTTTGAAAATATGGTGATCAGATCCAAAGAGAAAGGATTTACTTTTCCATATCTTCATGATGAGACTCAGGAATTTGCAAAAAAATTCGGAGCAACCCGAACTCCACATGTTTTTGTTGTACATAATGCACCGAATGGAAAGCTTTTGCTGGAGTATATCGGGGCAATTGATGATAATGCAAAAGAACCGGAAAATGTTTCAGAGAAATACGTTGAATTGGCGGTGAATGCATTGCTTGAAGGGAAAGAAGTCGAGGTAAAGAATACAAAAGCCATTGGTTGTTCAATCAAGTGGAAAGAATAAAAAACGATATGTCAGAAACTGTTTTATCCGGAATTGCAATTCTCTGATGCCGGATAGAACAGTTTTATTCTGCCAGAAGGATCTTTTCAATCGTCCTTGGAAAATAGAAATGCTCCAATTTTAACACCCTTGATGCGATTTGTTCAGGCGTGTCATTGGGAAAAACAGGACATTTCACCTGTAAAATATGTTCACCATCATCATAATGAGCATTCACATAATGGATGGTTATCCCGGTTTCTGCATCTCCAGATGCTTTCACTGCATTGTGCACATGAGAGCCAAACAAACCTTTACCCCCGAATTTCGGTAACAAGGCCGGGTGAATGTTGATTATTCTTTGAGGATAATGTTGAATCCATGAAGGGGGAATCAATAATAGAAAGCCAGCAAGAACGATCAGATCAATTTCGTACGGCAATAAATTTTCTTCAATAAAATTTTTTTCCAACATATTCTTTTTTCCAAAAGTAATTGCTGGAATATTAAAGTCCCTAGCATGAATTAAAACTCCTGCATCGGGCTTGTTGGTACCTATCAGAACAACCTGTATATGAGGGCTAAATGAAAAATATTCACAAATTTTTCGAGCATTGGATCCATGGCCAGAAGCAAAGATAGCAATTTTTTTCAAGGTATTTTTTTAATAAAGTTACATCCAAAAATAGTAAAAGGTCAGGAAAGTGAAATATTTCCTTCCTTTTTTCTTTTTTTTTGAGTTGCCTCTTGTCTGCTATAAAATAGTTTATTAACTTTGATGTGTATAGCCTATTTCCATTTTATAGTTATTGAAGATAAGTAAATGATGACTTTTCAACAATAGCATTTTTTTAATGAAATTCATGAATCAGCATTGGTTAAGTATATGCCAATGTTATGTTTTTTTTTTTCAGTTTTTCAGATTTGGTAATAAAGCAACAAAAACAATCTATATGAAAACCTTAATGAGTTTATTATTGTCAGTTATCCTGTTTTTTTCTTTCCAGAATTACAGTCAAAGTCAGTGCATTTATTTTGAAAACTTTTCCAATCCGAGCGGATGGACCCAGGTTGGCTCGCTGGTAGAGATAGACAATGGAGCATTGCAATACATCAATGGGGCACCGGACGGTTCTCAACGAAGAGTTTATAAGGAAATGGACACACCCATAACTAATTCTGACACCTGGACGGCAACCTTCAAGTTCAGACCTGACGAAGTTGGGACATATCAAGGTCAACCTTTTACAGGGCATTTAATTTTTGCATTGTCTGAGTTTTCACAAGATCCTCTTTGGGATTGTCCTGATGAAGAGTGTACGGGAAATCCTCCAGGAACTCAAGATGCAGTTGGTGTATTTTATTTCGCTCCAAATCCCCCAAATGGTTCTTTACGGTTTCGAATTTTAGTAAGGAAAAATGGAGTTGAATATAATTCTTCTCCAATTAGCTATAGTACACTTGGAAATGATGTGTATATTGAATTTGCAAAAGGTGATGCAAATTTTTCACTGAACCTATATTCTGATCCTGACTTTAATATTCCTATTGGTACCGGTGCAGTAAACTTAAATTTGATTGAATTGAACACTATGAATTTTATCCAACACGGAAATGAGGCGGGTGGATACTATTACAGAGAATTAACAGGAATTGTTGACGATGTTTGTATTTCGATGAATGATGGAGAATGTGAAACTACCTATGGTACATTTACCTATCAGGGTTGTTGGGGAGATGGATCAAGTTTTACCATTGGAAATACTGTTTATGATCAATTTAATCCTGATGGAACAGAAATTCTGGTCAATCAGGCAGGATGTGATTCAATTGTTACCATTGATTTAACATATTATATGTCAAATGAATTTGAATTGGTATATTTTGGTTGCCAGGGAGATGGTTATGAAGTAACAGTAAATGGTACAATATATTCAGAAAGTAATCCCTTTGGGGAGGAGTTACTATTCAATCAGTATGGGTGTGATTCTTTTGTATTTATTAACCTGTTTTTTGATCTTCCGGAGTACGAGGAAATAAACTATTTTGGATGTCAGGGAGATGGATATGAAATAGTTGTAAACGGCACAACTTATTGGGAAGGGAATCCTGTTGGCGAGGAATTTATCGAAGATGAATATGGTTGTGGAACATATGTTACGATCAATTTGGTCTTTACACCTCATGTCGTTACACTGATCAATTATTCCGGATGTATTGGAGATGGTTATGAAGTAGAAGTAAACGGCACAACTTATTGGGAAGAAAACCCTGTCGGGGAGGAGTTGATGTTTACCCAATACGGATGCGATTCGATCATTTTTATCAATCTCCAGTTTAACACGACAATAAATGAAGAAATAAACTATTTCGGATGCCAGGGAGACGGATATCAAATCGAAGTTAACGGAACAACTTATTGGGAGGGAAATCCAACTGGTGAAGAGTTCATGGTAAGTCAGTTTGGGTGCGATTCCATTATTACCATTAACCTGGTTTTTGGTCAACCTGTTTATACAAACATAAATTATATCGGATGTCAGGGAGACGGATATCAAATCGAAGTGAATGGAACAGTTTACTGGGAAGGCAACCCAACCGGAGAAGAATTCATGATTACCCAAAATGGATGCGATTCTGTTATTGTCATCGACCTCGTTTTTTATGAAACTGCGGTGCAGGATATTACATATCAAGGTTGCGAAGGTGATGGATATGCCATAGAAATAAATGGAAACGTATATAATGAAAGCAATCCGGTTGGGATAGAATATATTTTCAATGAGGTTGGGTGTGATTCCATTATCCAGATAAATCTGGATTTTGCACCATCGACTTATTATTCAGTCAATTATGTAGGCTGCAATGGAGATGGCTATTTTATCGAAGTGAATGCAAATCTATATGATGAATTCAATCCATCAGGAATTGAAATTCTTACAAATGCCAATGGTTGTGATTCAATTGTCACCATTGAACTGATATTTTTGGAAAATTCAAGCTCAGATATCACGTATTTGGGCTGCATTGGCGATCAGTATTCTGTTTCAATCAATGGAAATACTTATAACGAAAACAATTTATCCGGTATTGAAATTTTGCAGAATATCAACGGGTGCGATTCTATCATCAGTATTAATTTGGTATTTTCAGAATCTTATGTGGATACATTATTCTATAAAGGTATTCATGGTGACGGTTATCAGGTGAAAGTCAATGGAGTACTCTATAATGAAAAAAATCCGAAAGGGGTTGAATACATGAAAACTTCCTATGGCTGTGATTCAATTATTTATATCTTTTTGGTCTTTACTAAGGGTAAATTTGGCAAAGGGGAAGATTTCACAATGGGTGGTTTTGACCTTTACCCCAATCCAACCCATGACTTTCTCCAGATTGATATTAAGTATGAAGCGATTTCGAAAACTGGGTTTTTTATAAGGATTTATAACGTTCTTGGCGAATTGGTCATGAACTCTGTTAGCAAGGAAAGTTCAGTAAAACTGAACACGATCGATCTCCTTGAAATTGGTACTTATTATTGTGAAGTTTTGACCGAGGACGGAGAAAGTCTGGGTGTTAAAAAGTTTATTGTTTCCAGATGAGATACGAAGAATTTAAATATTTTGCCATTTATGATCTCATTTAAACTATCTTTATCAGTATTGATCTGGTAAAGGTATCATGATTTGAATATGAAATCATATCCAAAAGGCATTCATAAAATGTTTAACTTTGGAATCTGAATTAATTCTTACATGATTGTAATCGGTAAAGTATGCAGAAAAGTATTCAATCAGAGATTTATTATTATAGAAGTATGAGTCTGCTCTGAAAAGTCCAATTTGTTGATTTTCTATCGTTTTTTTGCCACAATCTATTGACGTCAAAGATCAGTACAAGTCTAAAGGGAAACGATTGAAAATCAACAATTTAAAAGTCCCCTTTTAGGCGTGTACTGACTGAAAACGTCAGTGCGTGTACTGACTGAAAACGTCAGCGGGGATTTAGGGTGAAAAGACTTTCCGGAGTAGAACCAAGTATTCATTTTTAAGCTTTAATATGAATGATAAGAAAAAGGTCCTCATCATCGGAGATGGTGCTTCTGTATTCGTGTTGAACCATGTTAAACATTTCATCGCATATAATAATAATTATAGTTTTAGTATTCTTTTGACAAATGATCACCTGGAGCAGGCGTACAACACGTATTTTGACGAAGTTCATTATTCATTTAAAAGATCTTTTTTAACAAAAATACCTTTTATTAAAGGAGCTATCATCAGGTTGATGATCATATTTTCCATTCTAAAGTTCAAAAAAAAATATGATATAGTCCATATTCAATTTTTAAACGACAATATCGTATACTTCAATGTTTTTCACCGAATCGCAAAAAAAGTCATCATATTTGTTTGGGGTAGTGATTATTACAGATCTTCAGGATTCAACAAATGGCTAAAGAAAAGGATCTTTAAAACAGCAGATATCATAACTTTTGGCAATGAGCAAACCAGAAATGATTTTATCAGGGAAATACCTACCAAAGCAAAAATAAGCATTGTCAGATTTGGCTTGATCATGATGGATTATATCAAAGAATTAAATGCTTCGAGGCAAGACAGCAGAGCAGTTTTTGGTTTTCCACGGGATAAAATCCTGATTACTATTGGTTACAACCTGAATCCCAGCCAACAACATGGGAAGATTCTGGATGCGTTGTCATCATTGAAACATGAGAATTATTACAAGGATCTGTTTTTAGTGGTTCCTGTGACCTATCCGGCTGACAAAAATGGATACAAGGCTAAATTGCAGGTAGCTTTGGAATCTACGGGCATTGAGTATAAATTGATCGAGTCATTTTTACCCGAAATGATGAATGCGCATCTCAGGAATAGTTCAGATATTATGATCCAACTTCAGACGACTGATCAACTTTCAGGAACTATGCAGGAATATTTTGCCACAGAAAACATTGTTATAACAGGCTCATGGCTTCCCTATAAAATATTTGAAGACAAAGGAATTTACTTTATTAAAATCAATGCATTTTCTGAACTAGCCAAAAAAATCGATGACATAATCATCAATTTTGATGAATATCAACAGCGAACAATTAATAATAAATCAATTATCATGGAGATGAGTAGCTGGAAAAACAACATCCAGGCATGGATTGACCTCTATGAATGATAAGATGGATAACTTGATAGTGATCATTGTCTGATCACCGCATAATTACTCATTTGCGAAGGATCAAGCCTGGCCATCAGATTGTATACAGTATTCTTTTGACCTCTGCTGCCACCCTTGAATATTTCGATGATTTCATCTCTTTTTGAGTCCAGAAAATTTCTTAAAACTATGCTGTTAGGATAACTTTCATTCACCTTATCCATTTCCTTCAATACACTCACCAAAATAGCCTTACCTCTGTCCGGATCATCAGACATAACATCCAATCCCAATCTGTGATATTCATAAGTCGATTGCCTGTATGGCCTGTATCTTGGATTTAATAGGTTCTCCATCAGCCAGTATCTGTTCTCCTTCTTGCCGCCAAGACTCCAACCTGCTGCATTTACGCTGTTTTGAGGCACAGCATTCAATACACTCTCCGATATTTGAAAATATTGTTCTCCGCCTAAAGGAGAAAATGAATCATAATCCATTCCAAGCAATAAATAAACATAAAAACTTAACAGCGATGAAAAATCATCAATATAAATTCCTTTGCTCACTTCTATGGATTGCATTTCTTCGTATTCAAGTTTGAAATCCTTGTCAAGACGGTTGAACAATAAAGTTGTGTAATTGCTATTGAAAACCGGGCGTATTCCCTGAACGGCAATATCAGCGACAAAACTACTTGGAGAGTATTCCTCGGTAATGGTGATCAGTAAACTACCTTCAATTTTTTCATGGGACTCAAATTCATCATTGGTCCATTTTGTATTATTTAAAAACTCTGACACAGATCTTTCGAGAGTTTGAAAAACTCTGGGATCAGCAAGTTTTAGCTTGGGTGCATTTACTTTGACATCAATCTTTAATTCCTGAGCTAAAAGACTTGATGATAAAATCATTAGAAAGAAAAGAATAATTTGTCTCATTTGTAAAACTGTTATTTTTAATCACTTCCAAAGAGTTTTACAAGCTCCTTGTTTTGGCTGGAAAAATGACTTTTGGAATCAACCATCTTTATGCAACAGTTCACTGATCCTGTCAATGATATCTGTTGCAACCTGGCTTTTAGACTTTAACTCAAAATGTTCGATCTTATTGTTTAGACGATGCAGAATGCTGATTTTATTAGTATCAAAGGTAAATCCGGCACCTTCATCGTTCAATGAATTGAGTACAATTAAATCCAGGTTTTTGGTGGTTAATTTACCAAATGCATTTTCTGTTTCATGATCGGTTTCCAATGCAAACCCGACTAAAATCTGACCTTCTTTTTTATCTGCACCCACTTTTGCTGCGATGTCAGTCGTTTTTGTCAGATTTAACTGCCAATTGGTCTCCTTTTTCTTGATCTTCCTGCTCTCAGTAGTTGATGGTGTATAATCAGCAACCGCTGCTGAAAAAATGAGGATGTCTGCTGTTTCTTTAAGATCCATCACATTTTTCTCCATTTCAGCAGCACTTGTGACCTGCCGGATGTTGATTCCTATGGGTAAATCCAAATGGTTAGGGCCAATGACGAGGTCAACTTCAGCGCCTCTGGTTTTGCATTCTTTAGCCAATTCCAAACCCATTTTGCCTGAACTGTGATTGCCTATAAATCTTACAGGATCAATCGGTTCATAGGTAGGGCCTGCAGTGATCAATACCCTATTTCCTGCCAAATCAGTTTTTTTTTTATTGAAATACTGATGTAGATAAGTCATGATCTCTTCCGGTTCAGCCATTCGGCCTTCGCCACTCAATCCAGATGCCAGTTCACCTGATCCTACAGGAATGATACCTGTATGATATTGCTTAAGGGTTTCAATGTTTTTTTGAGTTGCGGGATGTATCCACATGTCAAGGTCCATAGCAGGTGCTACGATCACAGGGCATTTGGCAGACAGATATACACACAAGGCTAAATTATCTGCTATACCATTGGCCATTTTTGCAATGGTGTTGGCGGTTGCAGGGGCAATCAGGACTGCATCCGCCCATAGCCCAAAGTCTACATGACTATTCCATTGACCATGATCCATCATATCAAGGAAAGCCGTTTTTTTGGAAAGGGTAGAAAGTGTCAGTTGGGAAATAAACTCCGTCGATGCCGGGGTCATGATCACCTGAACTTCTGCACCAGCCTTGATCAACAGCCGTATTAAAACCGCACTTTTGTATGCAGCTATACTGCCGGTTACGATCAGGACGATTTTTTTGTTATTCAGATCATCCATGCAAAGTGATTGAGAATCAAAACTTCTTGTATTCAATCACATTTCCTTCATCATCTCTGTACTCGTATTTGATTTTTCTGTCGAAAAATTCCTGGGTAGCGATCAATGCCGGATTCGGAAGTTTTTCATAAAACTTTGTGATCTCAATTTGCTCTTTATTTTCGATAATTTCTTCGATAGTGTCCTGATGGATAGTAAATTCATCCAATTTATTTTTCAACTCGAGTTTGAGATCTAGAGCTAACTGATCAGCTCTTTTACTGATCACAGCCAGGGCTTCGTATATACTGTTGATCTTATCTTTACCAATAAAATCATTCATGTTTTGAGGTTGAATGTTTGGGTTTTGACCCTGAACTCTAGCTTTGATGTCCTTTGCCATGCTTATATTCGTTTAAATTTTTTTCAATTTCAAGACCAATTTTTTTAACTTTCGCACTATACTTACTTTGCGGATATTTCCTTATGAATGCATTATATTTATTATATGCATCAGTCAATCGCTCTTCTCTTTTGTCATAAATGCTGTTAATCGAATACAAATATCCGGCCTGAACTACCAGATACCTGACTTCTTCAGCTCTCGATGATTCCGGGAAATCATTGAGCATATTCTCAAAAGATGTCACTGCGGAAACATACTGCTTCGTTTTAAAATAAAGCATACCTTCAGAAAATGATTTTTCTTCCAGTTTTAATCTCAATTCATCCAATAGCTTGTTACATTGTTCAATTTTATCGCTGTTGGGGTAATTGTTAACAAAATATTGCAAGGATTCAATGGCTTTGTTTGTATATGTCTGATCCAACGCAGGAATGGGAGACATCAGATACTCAGAATAGGCGCTCATATATGCGGCTTCTTCTCTTTTGCTGCTGTTAATGAATGAACTCGCAAAATTTTTAAAGTAATGCGCTGCAAGTATATAATCTTCTGTGTGATAATAAGTATACGCATACTTGTAAAACAAATCTTCCGATTCAGCTTTTCCCCTGTAATAAGGTATCGCAATATCATACAATGTCTGGGCATTCAGATATTTGCCATTGTCAAAATATTTGTTAGCTTGTTCAAGCAACAATACAGGATCATTACTGGTCCTGACCCTTTCAAATTCGGACTTGCAGGAGCTCAGCGCTGTCATTAAAATGACCGCATATACAATTGAAAAAATAATTCTGAATTTCATAAGCGCGCAAAGTTACTATTTATTTATTATTAGAGTAAAAAAATCAATCATGCTTTTATAAAATAATGATTATTACGTTTATACGTAAGCATTTGACTCCTTCATGATTCATGTCATATCCATAATTTTTCATTTTTAATCAATGTTCAGGGATCTTTCTTGTGCTAAATCTATTAAAGCTCCATTGGAAATCAGCATTATCTGGATGAATGAAAATCCGATGCACATTGAATGCCAGATGGTTTGGAATGCATTTAGCTAGCCGTTAAAGATAAATTGAGTCAAAATATCGCAAATTCCTTGCCGGTCTTAAGCATCTTTAAACTCAGGTATTAAATGCGCAATTTTCTGAAAAATATTGCGATCGACAAATTCCTGCAAGTTTAACGAAGTAATGACTGGTTTCGCGTCTATTCAGTTGTAGTAGCCTCGTTTTTTTTCTTATTTTTTTGTAATTTTTTTGCTCAATAGTCTTTTAGTCTTAAGTCTGTTAGCTAATGATTTATACAAAAGGTTAAAACCTCTGATTCCAGGACAAATTTCGTGTCTTTTGCTCAAAGTACACGCTCAATTCAAAGAGACTAACAGGCTAACAGACTAATTGGCTGACCACCTAAATAACTACATTTTTTTTTAGCATATAGTGTTATAAGACTCCATTTCTGATAAAAAATTAAAAGAGCCGGATTTTCTATACATGAGTTCAGTCCAAAAGGTTATAAAGTTGAAAGAACATAAAGTTATAGGGTTGATTTTGAGATGTTAATGATAATTTTGCATTTTTAGTTAAAGAATTAAATATCAATTATTTACACTTTTTACTATACAGACTTTATACTTTTTAGACTTGACTCAAACATACCGAATGAAGTAAATGCGAATTGAAAACTTATTTTAATACTGAATCGCGCAAGCCTTCAAACAACCAGTTTGCTATTGCCTGCCGGTTGGTGTCAAGGATTAGCCGCTGGTGGTCGTTGAGGTTTTTGATGTTGGCCATTTCGACAAATACTGCGGTTGGGTGTGAATACTTTAAAACATATAAAGGTCTGGGTTCAACAAATCCTTTGTAACCTCTGCCTTTCTGAAATAATTCATATTTTTTATCAAAGGTTTTATGAAGTAATTCTGCAGTTTTTTTACCCGATTTACTTCCTTCGGAATGGTAAAAGAATACATCCTGTCGGGTTCCTGTGCTCCTGGAATCCACATGGATAGAGATCATAACCTGATCCTTTATTCCTTCTTTTTTGTGTTCTGCGTACAATTCGTTGACGATGTCAACCCTTTGTTTGAGCCTTTTTTTCTGGTTAATGGGAAGGTTTTTCCCGGTGATTGTTTTTTCATCTGTGTCACATTCCAGGTATTTTTCAGTGCGGATACCATCGTTTTTATCCTGAATGATGACGTGCACCGTCGCGCCATGTTGCATCAGGTTTCTGGCCAGTCTTAATGCGACATCGTAAGCATATTCATCTTCGCACATCATTTTTGGGGCATTGGTGCAAATCGCTCCCGGGTCCGGACCTCCATGTCCGCTGATAACATAAAACACTTTATCTTTCAGCGTATAATCTTCGATGGGTACTTTTGCAAAACTTTCACCAAAAAGGGGTTCATTAATATAACCTTTGATATCTTTTTTGCCTGTATTTTCTTCAATGACTGGTTTTTTATCCTGAATTTCGGTAGTTTTTGCCCTGCCTTCCTCGCAGTAAATTTCATTGTATGGTACCCACAGAACCCTGGAATCCACATAATGGGTTTTCCTTAAACCCTGTGCAAGAATGTATTCATTGTACAATTGGATCCTTTTTGCTTTTTCAAAATCAGTATCTCCAATACTGCTTCGAATACTGACACCGTCGTAATTGTAGATCAGGATTGGAAGTTGATAAGATCTGCCTTCCAAAAGGTTTTGATTCAACTCAAGTTTGTTCAACTCAAGAAATTTTTGAATGTTACAACTCGTTGGATCGAGCTTATATTTGCGGAACAATGTATACATGCCATCACCTCGTTCAGCAGTTATTTTGAAGAAAAACGGATCTTCTGCTTTGTGCAAGGTGGCGCCTTTCCCTGTCAGCAAACAAGGTGCTCCATACAAAAACAATATGATGAGTATTCTTTTCATATCGCAAATATATTATAATTATTTATAATGTGTAAAAATATGCAATAAAATTAATTGTAATTTTTTTAGATGCTTATCGCAACAGGGTACTAATTCATTTGTTTTGCTATCGATGCTTTGATCCGGTTTGCTAGTTGCAAAGTTCGGGGAGATTGGTGAAACTTGTATTTTGATAACATAATTTATTTGTTCAAAAGAAAATCTGAATTGTCATCCAGCCTTTAAAAAACCGGATATCTGAAATCTGAGTCTGCTCCGAAAAGTCAGGTTTTTTTGATTTTCAATCGTTTCCATTTGGTTTTGTGCTGATCAGAGAAGCTTGTTGGCTGGAGCGATAAACGATTGAAAATGAATAAATTTAATGTCCCCTTTCAGGGAGGAAAGATTTTTCGGAGGAGACTCAATATCTATAGTTCTAATAAAGAAGGGTCGGATAAATGGTATTTAACAAAGCTTGTATTTTTCAGTTGAGATAGTTTCCCAATAAAATCAAGCATAAAAAACATGTGTAAAGTTATCGATTTAGCAAACAGGTAAAGGGGATCCTTTTCTATAGATTTATATCTGCATTTCGGGTGAATACTTCCGAAGGATTGTTTCGTCTGAATCAATGATTGGCTTCTACTTCATATATTATCCCCGTTGTACAGTATGACCTTATTCGGTTTTCCGGTAAATCTCTCCTGTCAGAGGCTGGCTACGAGATGCTTTTTGTTTTGCAAACAACTAAGGGTTAGACTTAGCGCCGGATTCGGCATTTCTTAATTTTATGGATTGACCGGTTTCTTCGATGAAGACTTTAAAGTGGATCATCTTTGGCAGAATTATGATCCTTTTGCCAAAACGACCTTTTTCATGGAGGTGGATATGTATAGCCTTGAAAAGCAGGTGATCATACAATTCATATTCCTTAACTGAATTCAAGGTGTATCGGACAGTTTTGAAATAATTTGAAATGTAGATAAATTGCCCGTCCGCATCAGCCCTTTTGATCCTGAACAGGGTGAAATAAAAAAATACCAATCCACTGATAATAAAAATTACCATATTCATTTTGAATGAGGCATTGGCAACCTGCGGAGCCTCGATGGCATTCGCCAGCAAACTGGCCAGCAAAAGCGAAGCAAAAAAACTCAGCCAAATTATTGGAATCACAATTTTGAGAACGATCGTCCAGTTGGAACTTAATCTGATTGTTTTTTGCATAACTTAAACATCCTTTTTTAACTTTTTCTCCACTCTTTGAACAACAACAATGCTCATTTCATACAGCAAATAGATCGGGATGCCGATCAACATCATCGTGATCACATCCGGAGGAGTGATCACAGCTGCAACAACGGCGATGGCGACGATTGCGTGTTTTCTGTATGTCCTCATCATTTGTGGGCCAATGATGCCGAGTTTGGCCAGGAAAAATGCCAACACCGGTAGTTCAAAAACAATTCCTGTAGGTATCGTAAACATGACCATATAACCAACATACGAGGATAGGGTAGGCGAAGTTGTTGCAAAATCACCCACGGAATACTCTCCAAGAAATTTGATCGCAAATGGAGCCATAATAAAATAACCGAAGAGCACTCCAATCCCAAATAATCCGGATGTAATCCAAAAAAATCCTTTGGACACTTTTTTTTCTTTGGGATATAAACCGGGTGCCGCAAACTTCCAGACTTCTCTCAATACCAGCGGAAAGGCAACTATGAATCCCATCCACATAGATACCTGGATATGGACCAGAAACTGTTCCCCCATTGCTCTTGTTATGATCGGCATATCCGGTGGTTCAAAGCAAAGCAGATCACCAAAACTACACAGCACTCTGAATGTGATAAAATCTTTTGACAGCGGACCAAAAATAATGTTGTTGAACACATAGTCTTTTCCGATAAAAACAAGGATCGCCACTGTAATCACATACATTGCTGACCGAATGATATGCATTCGCAGTTCCTCGAGATGTTCCAGGAAACTCATCTCTTTTTCATCCTTATTTTGTGGTTTGTTGCTTTTTTTATTGCTAAGAAATTCCATTCTGTTCAATTCTGGTCACAATTTTACACAAGATTAAAAAAATAATTCCAAAACCTTCAAAATTGTTTTGGATTGGAATGTGCATATTGCCAGGTAAAATAAATATATTTGTTGCGAAAAATCAATTTTAATTCATATAACTATGCCAACTGGCGTGGTGGAAAGGAAAAGATTTTAAATTTAGGCTTGACTTTCCTAAGTGATCAAGTGCACGTATATCATTGGTCGAAATTTATTTCTCTCATGGGTTTAGACAGCGTTTTTGATCAAATTCTTATCTTTTTGCTAAAATGGATCTGATATTTAATAATTTTTAGTATGTTGTACATGAAATCATTTTTACTTTTTTTAAGTGTGTTTTTACTTAATTTCAATTTTAATGTAGCCTTTTCATTGGGTAATTTAACTTCTCCTGCTGATGATGGTTTAAATGGTCATTTTACGGATGGATCGCCAAATGATGTATTTAAAATTGGAAAAAATGTAATTGATTGTCATATAAATAATGTAACAGCAGAAGTTACCACCTGTGAGAACGGCTTGTTCAATGTTTTGATCAATTTTGAACACGAAGCGACCAGCGACAGTTTCAGGATCAATGGCAACGGGGTGATGTACGGACATTTTGCGTATGCGGATCTGCCTGTATTGCTGGAAGGACTTGCAGCCAATTGCGAGACGAATTATGAATTCGGAATAAGAGATCTTGAGCATGAAGATTGTCATAGTGCAACAGGATTGGGCGTGGTTTGTTGTGAAGGAGCGTGTGAAATTTCCAATCTGGTATTGGCCACATCTGATTGCTCTGAAAATAATCATCATTCGCTGACCATTAATTTTGATGTGGAGAATCCGGGGAATGCATATTTTGATGTCTGGGTGAATTCAGTATTTCGGGGAAATTTTTTAATCACAGCATTGCCATTGACCCTGACGATGGAAAATACCACACAGGCGTATGATCATGTACTGGTGTGCATCAATGATGTTGATAATTGTTGCATCGATGGCAATATAGCCAATCCATGCTACATCGTTGAAAACTGCGATATTTCAAATGTAACAGCAGAAGTTACCACCTGTGAGAACGGCTTGTTCAATGTTTTGATCAATTTTGAACACGAAGCGACCAGCGACAGTTTCAGGATCAATGGCAACGGGGTGATGTACGGACATTTTGCGTATGCGGATCTGCCTGTATTGCTGGAAGGACTTGCAGCCAATTGCGAGACGAATTATGAATTCGGAATAAGAGATCTTGAGCATGAAGATTGTCATAGTGCAACAGGATTGGGCGTGGTTTGTTGTGAAGGAGCGTGTGAAATTTCCAATCTGGTATTGGCCACATCTGATTGCTCTGAAAATAATCATCATTCGCTGACCATTAATTTTGATGTGGAGAATCCGGGGAATGCATATTTTGATGTCTGGGTGAATTCAGTATTTCGGGGAAATTTTTTAATCACAGCATTGCCATTGACCCTGACGATGGAAAATACCACACAGGCGTATGATCATGTACTGGTGTGCATCAATGATGTTGATAATTGTTGCATCGATGGCAATATAGCCAATCCATGCTACATCGTTGAAAACTGCGATATTTCAAATGTAACAGCAGAAGTTACCACCTGTGAGAACGGCTTGTTCAATGTTTTGATCAATTTTGAACACGAAGCGACCAGCGACAGTTTCAGGATCAATGGCAACGGGGTGATGTACGGACATTTTGCGTATGCGGATCTGCCTGTATTGCTGGAAGGACTTGCAGCCAATTGCGAGACGAATTATGAATTCGGAATAAGAGATCTTGAGCATGAAGATTGTCACAGTGCCACTGGATTGGGCGTGGTTTGTTGTGAAGGAGATTGTTCCATTACTGATCTTTCGCTTTCAGCCTCCGAATGTAATTCCGATGAAGATTTTCTTTTGACTATTGATTTTAATTATGATAATCCGGGCAATGATCTGTTCGAACTGTGGTTCAATGGTTGGTATATTGGTAATTTTAACCTCAATACATTGCCTTTGACACTTGCGTTTGAAAACTCAGGATTTCAGGCAGATACCATTATAGTCTGCATCAATGACCAGGAAGAATGTTGTGCCGTTGGAATTGTTAATAATCCGTGCAATCCATCAGATATTTGCAATATTTTTGAATTAGATGCAAATGTGATGACATGTGAAAATGATCTTTTCAACGTTGAGATCGATTTTAGCCATAATCATACGAGCGAAAGCTTCATGATCCGTGGTAATGATAAAAATTACGGCACTTATACGTATTCCAATCTTCCGGTATTACTTGAAGGACTGAATGCTGACTGTGAAACTTCATATCAATTTGACATCATTGACCTTGGGGACGAATCCTGTAGAAAATCTACCGAATTAGGGAAGGTCTGTTGCAGTACTACTGACATAACTGATCCCTCATCTCCTGCCGGCAATTACTATTATTCATCGGAATCAAACCGGATGAACCTCGATTTTAAAGAAAACTTGTATGATGAAGTGATCGTCACTTTCTACAATTTATTGGGACAAAAGGTAGATCAGGTGAAACTCCAGCAAGTATCGGGTGCAAAATATCTGGAAGTACTTTCTGATGATTATATTCAGTTTGGTAAAATAGATTTGTTCAGAAAGGGAAAATTGGCCGGAAGTGAGACGGTTAAAATCATGAAACTTCGATAAGGTTAATACCAGGAATGGATTTATTTGTTCAGACGATCTGATGGTCTGATTATCAGATGATCAGATCATCTGATATGAAAATTTGATAATTGAGTCTGCTCCGAAAAGTCCCGCAGGGACGAAATGATTATTAACCGTATGCAAGCGCTAACGCAGCTTACGGTCCCTGCACCACCTGTATTTCAGAGCCCTGCAAGGGCGACATTACAATGAATGTGACGTGTAAGCAGTAAAGCATCTCAATTCTTTTAACAAGCTGAAGTAGTTATGTGATCCGGAAGAAACTTTTGGACCGGGTAAAAGATGATCTTACCCCATGCGGGGCTGTAATCCGTTTTTATTATGTTCCGTAAGCTGCGCTATCGCGTGCATACGGTTATCCACCTGTCATCCCTGCGGGACTTTGTAGGGAATGGGAGGAG
>ERZ761602.984-NODE-984-length-55542-cov-7.176312_pt1 | contig 55542 bp, 22 predicted proteins | sample MGYA00512165_ERZ761602 | MGnify/ENA primary metagenome ERZ761602 (study PRJEB28899, sample SAMN02445085) | bioreactor sludge metagenome | biome: EBPR sludge; isolation source: Thorneside wastewater treatment plant | place: Australia: Brisbane, Thorneside Wastewater... | reverse complement strand
TCTGCCGGCGCTCGGCCTCGGTCAGCAGCGGCAGGTGCGTGATCGGCAGGTCCGGGTTGGCGACGGCGCCCTCCAGCAGGGTGCGCAGGTGGCCGGCCAGGCGCTGGATGGTGGCGGCGTCGAACAAGTCGGTGTTGTACTCCAGCGCACCGCTCAGACCGTCCGGCGTCTCGCCCAGCGTCAACAGCAGGTCGAACTGGATGGCGCCGGCGGAGGCGGGGACGGGCTGCAGGGTGAGGCCCGGCAGGGTCAGCGCCTCAAAAGGCGCGTTCTGCAGCGCGAAGGCCGCCTGGAAGAACGGCGAGTGGCTCAGGTCGCGCTGGGGCTGGAGGGCCTCGGCCAGCATCTCGAAGGGCAGATCCTGGTGGGCGTAAGCGCCCAGGCTGGTCTCGCGCACGCGCTTGAGCAGTTCGCGGAAGGTCGGCGCAGCGGCGCCCTCGGCGGCGCCCAGACGGGCGCGCAGGACGAGCATGTTCACGAAGAAACCGATCAGGCCTTCGGTCTCGGCGCGGCCGCGGCTGGCGATGGCCGTGCCGACGGCGAAGTCGTCCTGGCCGGCGTAACGGCCGAGCAGCACCTGGTAGCCGGCCAACAGCGTCATGAACAACGTGGCGCCAGCCTCGCGGCTGAGGGCCTTGAGGGCCTGCGTCAGAGCCGGCGGCAGCGTCACGCGTTCCGAGGCGCCGGGATAGGTCTGCACGGCCGGGCGCGGCCGGTCGGTGGGCAGTTCCAGCAGCGGGGGCAGCCCGGCCAGCTCATTGCGCCAGTAGGCCAGCTGCTTCTCCAGTGTCTCGCCCTGCAGCCAGCGGCGCTGCCAGCCGGCGAAGTCGGCGTACTGCACGGACAGCTCCGGCAGCGGCGACGGGTGGCCGGCGGCGAAGGCGCTGTACAGCGCGGCCAGTTCGCGCATGAGCACGCCCAGCGACCAGCCATCCGAGATGATGTGGTGCATCACCAGCACGGCGACGTGGTCGGTCTCGTCCAGGCGGTACAAATGGGCGCGCAGCAGCGGGCCAGTGGCCAGGTCGAAGGGCTGGCGCGTCAGCGCCTGCGCCTGGCGCTGAGCTTCGGCTTCGCGCTCGGACGCCGGCAGGCTGGAGAGATCAGAGGTGGCCACGGGCAGCGTCAGCGCGGCGGCGACCACGGGCACCGGCCGACCGGCCTCGGTGCGGAAGGTGGTGCGCAGGGCCTCGTGCCGGCGCACGATCTCGTCCAAGGCGCGCGTCAGCGCGCCGACGTCCAGCTGCCCGGAAAGCCGTACGGCCAGGGGCAGGTTGTAGAACAGGTTGCCGGGCACGAGCTGGTCGATGAACCAAAGCCGTTGCTGAGCGAACGAGACCGGCAGCGGCTGGCCGTCGCGCGGCAGCGCCGTCAGCGCGGGCGCCTCCAGGCCCTCCGCGGCGCGGCGCGCGGCCTCGGCGCGTTCGGCCAGGCCGGCCACGGTGGGCGCTTCGAACAGCGCCCGGATGGGGACTTCGACGCCCAGCGTCTCGCGCACGCGCGCGATCAGCTGGGTAGCCAGCAGCGAGTGGCCGCCCAGGTCAAAGAAGCTGTCGTGGACGCCGACGCGCTCAAGCTTGAGCACGCGCGCCCACACGTCGGCCAGCACTTCTTCGGTGGGCGTGCGCGGCGCGGCGTAGGCGGCCAGCGCCAACTGGCCGGCCTCGGGGGCGGGCAGGGCCTTGCGGTTGACCTTGCCGTTAGGCGTGAGCGGGAAGCGCTCCAGCGTCACGAACGCGGCCGGCAGCATGTACTCGGGCAGGCGCGGTTTGAGGCAGTCACGCAATTCGCCGGGCGTGGGCGCCGGGTCGGCGATCAGGTAGGCCGCCAGACGCTGGTCGCCGGGCGCATCCTCGCGCAGAACGACGACGGCCTGACGGACCGCCGGGTGTTGCTCCAGCGCGCTCTCGATCTCGCCGAGCTCGATGCGAAAACCGCGCAGCTTCACTTGGAAGTCCACGCGGCCCAGGAACTCCAGAGTGCCGTCCGGGCGGTAGCGGCACAGGTCGCCGGTGCGGTAGAAGCGCTGGCCCGAGGCCGCCGGATCGCCGTCGAGCGGTAACGCCACGAACTTCTCGGCCGTCAGCTCCGGCCGGTTGAGATAGCCGCGCGCCACGCCGACACCGCCGATGTAGAGCTCGCCGGGGACGCCCACCGGCACCGGGCGCTGGCGCGCGTCCAGCAGGCGCAGCCGGGTGTTGGCGATGGGGCGCCCGACCGGGACATGCTGGTCGCCCGGCGCCGGGGCTTCCACAACCTGCCAGGTCGGGCCGATGGTGGACTCGGTCGGGCCATAGGCGTTGAGCAGCCGCCGCCCCTGCGCCCAGCGCGCGGCGACGTCCACGGGGCAGGCCTCGCCGGCCGTCACCACCACGCGCAGCGCCGGCAGATCATCGGAGGGGAGCAGGGCCAGCAGCGAGGGTGGGAAGACGGCCGTGGTGATGCGCTCGGCGCGCAGGAACTGGGCGATCTCGGCCACGGACTGGCGCGTCTCGGGCGGGGCCAGCACCAGCGTGCTGCCCGTGGTCAGCGCCACAAAGATGTCGGCGACGGACGCGTCGAAGCTGAAGGACGCAAATTGCAGCAGCCGGTTGTCCGTGCCGACGACGAAGGTCGGCCCCTGCTGGCGGATGAGGTTGATCAGACCGCGGTGCTCGATCAGCACACCTTTGGGCGTGCCGGTGGAGCCGGACGTGTAGATGAGGTAAGCCAGGTGGTGGCCGGCGACTTCGACGGCCGGCTTGGTCTCCGGCTGGCTTGTGATCGCGGCCCAGTCCGTGTCCAGGCGCAGGCGCGGCGTGGGCACGTCCACGGCCGCGAGCAGGGTGTCCAGGGCGGCGTGGGTGAGCAGGAGCGGCGCGCCCGAGTCGCGCAGCATGAAGGCCAGACGCTCGGCCGGGTAGCTCGGGTCCAGCGGCAGATAGGCGCCGCCGGCCTTGTGCACGGCCAGCACGGCTGCCACCATGTCGAAGGAGCGCTCGACGCAGATCGCGACGACGGTGTCTGGCCCCACGCCGCGGGCGCGCAGCGCATGGGCCAATTGGTTGGCGCGCCGGTCGAGTTCAGCGTAGGTCAGCGTCTGGCCCCGGAAGGCGACGGCGGCGGCATCCGGCGTGCGGGCCGCGTGGGCCTCAAACAACTGCCCGACCGTGCCGGTCAGATACTCGTCCACCGTGGGCGGGTCCCAGGCCGCGAACTGCTGGCGCTCAGCCGCGCTCAGCAGAGGCAGCTCGGCCAGCGGAGCATCTGGCCGGGCCGCGAGGCCCTCCAGCAGCGTGGCCAGGTGCCCGAGCAGGCGGTCGATGGTGGCCGCGTCAAAGCGGCGCGGGTCGTAGCTGATCTTGAGCGGCAGGCGCTCGCCCGGGCCTGAGATCAGGTTGAGCGGGTAGTTGGTCTGTTCCTGAGAGTGAATGGCCTCGATGCGCAAGCTGCCGGCCTGCTGGCGCAGCGAGGTGTCCACGGGGTAGTTCTCGAAGATCAGGATGCTCTCGAACAGAGGCAGTTCGCGCGGCACCTGGCTCCAGCCCTGGACCTGGACGAGCGGGCTGTGCTCGAACTGGCGCAGCTCGGCGGCCTGGGCCTGCAGTGTCTGCAGCCACGCCGCCGCCGGCTGGTCGGCCGGCACGCGCACGCGCACCGGCAGCGTGTTGATGAACAGGCCGATCATGCCTTCGACGCCGGCCAGCTCCGGCGGCCGCCCGGAGACCGTGGCGCCGAAGACTACGTCGTCCTCGCCCGAGTAACGGTGCAGCAGCAGCGCCCAGGCTCCCTGGAGGAGCGTGCTCAGCGTGAAACGGTGCTGGCGCGCCAGGCCTTGCAGGGCCGTGGTCGTGGCCGCATCCAGGTAGCGCACCTGCTCCACCGGATCGGCGGGCGCGCCGGCGGTCGGCCGATCGACCACCAGCGGTGTGGGCGCGGTGAAGCCAGAGAGTGCCTGGCGCCAATAGGTCTCGGCCTGACCCAGGTCCTGCTGCCCCAGCCAGTTGATGTAATCGCGGTATTGGCGCGGCCGCTCCAGCGGCAGGTCCTGGCCCTGGCGGAAGCCTTCATAGAGAGTGAAGACTTCTTTCAGGAGCAGCGGCACCGACCAACCGTCCAGCAGCAAGTGGTGGTGGCTCCAGACGAAGGAGTAAGTGTCGTCGGCCAGGCGCAGCAGGGCCAGGCGCAGCAACGGCGCACGCGCCAGGTCGAAGCCGCGGGCGCGGTCGGCGCGCAGATACGCCTGCAAGCGCTCGGCCTGTTCGGTCTCGCTTAGCCCGCGCCAATCTTGCTGCTCCAGCGGCAGCGTGACCGACTTGTGCACGGCCTGCATCATCCGGTCCAGGCTCTTCCAGGAGAAGGCCGACCGCAGGATGCCATGCCGCTCCACCACGCGGGCCCAGGCGCGCTCGAAGGCGGCCACGTTCAGGTCACCGCGCAGCGTGCAGTACAGCTGCTCAAAATACATGCGCGACTCAGGGGCATAGATGCTGTGGAACAGCATGCCTTGCTGCATGGGTGAGAGCGGGTAGATGGCCTCAATATTTCGCTTGGTCATTGCCTGAACCCATGAGATACCTGCGCTGGCGCGATCCGTGCGGCGGGCAATAGGCGCACAAAGCCCACGCTTTGACTGCGAGCTCTGCGCCGTGCTAGCCGGTGATATCGCTATGCAACTGTAGTTGGTCTAACGGAAAGCAAACGCCTCGCCCCTCTAGTTTATGTCCCCCGCTGGGCGCTTGTCTGCCTGACCGAAGTCCTATTGCGTCGCCGTCCGCGCTCGTCTGAGCCGGTGCCGGCGCCGCTCGCACGGGCTTGAGCCAGGGCCTGCACGGTTGCTTTCCCTGTCCAAACGTCCGGCTGTCACCGCGCGAGTCACATGGTGGGCAGACGGGCCAGATGGCCTAAACCAACTCGGAACTTCTGGCCCGTCCGCCAGATGGGGCCAGTGGTTAAAGCGGGAGCCAGGCTCCCTTACGTCGAGTCATATGGTCTCCCCAAACTCGCCCATCAGGGCTTCCAGGTCCTGGTCGCCCAGATCAGCTTCCGGAAAGTCCGAGGGCGTGTAGCCGACCGCGCCCGCGGTCTGACAGTGCGCGACAAGCGCGCGCAACGCCTGGAGGAAGCCTTCCGCCAGGCGCGCGAGCGTCTCGCGCCGATGCAGATTCCGGCTGAACAGCCACTCCACTTGCAGGCGGCCGCGCGCCAGGCTGCCGGTCACCGTAACGAGGTCGCCGCGCGGCGCGTCCAGGCTGCGGGACGGACCAGCGCCTTCGCGCGCCGGCGCAAAGCGCGCGGCGTCGCCGAGCAGTTGATCGAACTGGCCGAGGTAGTTGAAGCTGATCCCGGGTAAGGGGCTTTCCGGGGGCAGCGCGCCGCGCAACTCACGCAGGAGCCCAAAACCCAGGCCGCGGCGCGGGATGGCGCGCAGCTGTTCCTTGACGGTCTTGAGCGCTGCGCCGGGGTCCAGATCGCGGCGGCCGAGGTCCAGCCGCACCGGGTACAGGGTCGTGAACCAACCGACTGTGCGCGAGACGTCGACATCTTCGAACAGGTCCTCGCGCCCGTGGCCCTCCAGCGTAACCCAGGCGGCGGTGCCGCCCGTCCAGGCGGTGAGCGCCTGGGCCAGGGCCGTCAGCAGCGCGTCGTTGATCTCGGTGCCGTAGGCGGCCGGGACATCCTGGAGCAGAGCCGTCGTCTCGGCTTCGCTGAGCTCCACGCGCACGCCCTCGGCCGAGGCCTCAGTGTTCTGGCCGTCGGCATGGTCAAGCGGCAGCGGCGCGGGCGCGCCCTGGGCCTGCCAGTAGTCCAGTTCGGCGCGCGTGGCTTCGGCGTCGGCGTGAGCGGCCAGCCGCTCGGCCCAGGCCCGGAACGATGTGGTCTTGGCCGGCAGGGCGGCGGCGCGGCCCTGGCGCAGCTGCGTGTAGGCCGTCTGCAGGTCCTCAAACAAAACGCGCCAGGAGACGCCGTCGATGGCCAGGTGATGGATGACGAGCAGCAGGCGGTCGGGCCGGCCGGGGCCGCAATCGAAGGAGACGGCTTGCAACAGCGGCCCAGCCGCGAGATCGAGGCTGGCCTGGGCGGCCGCGCAGCGCGCCTCGATAGCGGCGGCCAACGCGTCGTCGGGCACGGCCGAGAGATCCTCCAGGTGGAACGGCACAGCCTCATCGGGCGCCGCGATGACGCCGGCCCAGCCGGAGTCTGTTGGCGTGTAGCGCAGGCGCAGGGCGTCGTGGTGGCGCAGGAGCGCGGCGATGGCGCCGCGCAGCGCGTCCGGGTCCAGGCGCTCGCGCACTTCCAGCAGGAAGGCCTGGTTCCAGTGGTGCGGCGCGGGCAGGGCCTGGCGGAAGAAATGCCGCTGGATAGGCGTGAGCGGCACCGGCCCGGTCACCGGGCCCTGTTCGGCCTGGATCACCGGCCCTTGTCCGGCGACGGCGGCCAGGCCCTCAATGGTGGGCTGCTGAAAGAACTGGCGCGGCGTGAGGCGCAGGCCGGCCTGGTTGGCGCGGGCGATGATCTGGATGCTCAGGATCGAATCGCCGCCAAGCTCGAAGAAGTTATCGCGCACGCCGACCTGCTGGACGCCCAGCACCTGCGCCCAGATGGCGGTCAGCGTGGCCTCGGCCGGGGTGCGCGGGCCGACGTAGGCGCTCTCCAGTTCCGGCCGTTCCTGGTCCGGGGCGGGCAGGGCGCGCCGGTCGATCTTACCGCTGGGCGTGAGCGGCAGGCGCTCCAGCGTCACGAAGGCGGCCGGCAGCATGTAGTCCGGCAGGCGCTGCTTGAGGAATTCGCGCAGCTCGCCGGCCGGCAGCGGCCCGGCCTCGGCAGCGCGCACCAGGTAGGCCACCAGACGTTTGACGCCGGGCGCGTCCTCGCGGGCGACCACGACGGCATCGCGCAGGGCGGGGTGTTCCTTGAGGGCGGCCGCGATCTCGCCGAGCTCAATGCGGAAGCCGCGCACCTTCACCTGATCGTCCAGGCGTCCCAGAAATTCGAGGTTGCCGTCCGGCAGATAACGGACCAGGTCGCCGGTCTTGTAGACACGTACGTCCGGGGAGGCAGGACCGCCGGCGGCTGCCGGCCGTCCCTCGCCCAGACTCAGCGCGACGAATTTTTCAGCCGTCAGATCCGGCCGGTTGAGGTAGCCGCGGCCCACCTGGACGCCGCCGATGTGCAGCTCGCCGGCCACGCCCACGGGCACCGGCTGGCCGCGCGTGTCCAGGACGTAGAGCTGGGTGTTGTCCACCGGCCGCCCGATCACGGGCCGATCCGGCCGGGCTTTCACCGGGCCGATGGTGACGTCGCACGTGCACTCGGTGGGGCCGTAGACATTGTAGGTCTGGGTGGCCGGGGCCTGCGCCAGGGTCTGCCAGAGCGCGGCGTCGATGGCCTCGCCGCCGGGCAAGAGGGCGCGCGGCGCCCAGCCAGCGCCGTCGAACAGGCCGGCCTCGATCAGGAGTTTGAGCTGGGACGGCACGCAGTCCAGGCCGTCCAGGCGCACGCGCCGCAGCCAGGCCAGCAGGGCCGCGCCGTCCAGGCGCACGTCTTGCGGCACCACGCACAGCGTGTGGCCGAACATCAACAGCAGCAGGTGCTGGATCGAGGCGTCGAAGGACAGCGGCGCGTTCAGGCTCAGGCGCAGCCCGACGCCCAGCGGCGCGTAGATCACGCGCTGCAGGGTCTCGCCCAGGTTGAGGGCCGAGCGGTGTTCGATCAGCGCGCCCTTTGGCCGGCCGGTGGAGCCGGAAGTGTAGATGACGTAGGCCAGGTTGGCCGGGCCGGCGGTGCTGACCGGCTCGGTCGCGGGTTGGGCCGCCAGCGCAGCCTGGTCGCTATCCAGGCAGAGCAGCTGCCGGCCGGGCGCCGCCAGCCCGAGGCGGTCCGCCAGCGCGGTGGTGGTGACCAGCACCGCGGCGCCCGAGTCTTGCAGCATGTACTCCAGGCGTTCGGGCGGGTAGGCCGGGTCCAGCGGCAGGTAGGCGCCGCCGGCCTTCCAGATGGCCAGGACCCCCACGATCAAGGCCGGCGAGCGTTCCAGGCACAGGCCCGCCAGCGTGTCCGGGCCGACGCCGCGCGCGCGCAGGGCGTGCGCGAGCTGATTGGCCTGAGCGTCCAGTTCGGCATAGGTCAGGGCGCTGTCCTCGCAGAGCACGGCGGTGTGCGTGGGCGTGCGCGCGGCCTGGGCCGCGATGCGCGCCGGGACGGTGTCGTCCAGGGCGTGCGGCTGGGCCGTGCGGTTCCAGACGTCCAGCACCAGGGCGCGCTCATCGTCCGGCAGCAGCGGCAGCGCGCTCACCGGCCGCTCCGGGTCGGCCACGAGGCCGCCCAGCAGGACACGGAAGTGGCCCATCAGGCGCGCGATCGTGGCGGCGTCGAACAGGTCGGTGTTGTACTCCACCAGGCCGCGCAGCTCGCCCTCGCGCTCCTGCAGGAAGACGGTCATATCGAACTTGGACGTGCCGCCGTCGACGTGCGCGGGCGCGAACGTCAGGCCGGGCAGGCGCACGGCCTCGGTCGGCGTGTTCTGCAGCGCGAACATCACCTGGAACAGCGGCGTGCGGCTGAGGTCGCGGGCCGGGCGGACGGCGTCGACGACCATCTCAAACGGCACATCCTGGCGGTCAAAGGCCTCCACCGCCGTCGCCGCGACGCGCTGCAGCAGCTGCGGGAAGGTCGGGTCGCCGCTGAAGTCGGTGCGCAGGACGAGTGTGTTGACGAAGAAACCGATCAGGCCCTCGATCTCGGCGCGGGTGCGGTTGGCGATGGGCGTGCCCGTGCACACGTCGGCCTGGCCGGTGTAGCGGTGCAGCAGGGTCTGGAAGCCGGCCATCAGCGTGGCGAAGAGCGTGACGCCCTGGGCGCGGCTGAATTCGTTCAGCTGCCGGCTGAGCTGCGGGTTGAGCGCGAACGTGTAGCGCGCGCCGCGGTAGGTCTGCAAGGCCGGGCGCGGGCGGTCGGTGGGCAGGTCCAGCTGGGCGGGTGCGTCGGCCAACTGGCGCTTCCAGTAGTCGAGCTGGGCCTGCAGGGCCGGGCCTTGCAGCCACTGGCGCTGCCAGTAGGCGAAGTCCGCGTACTGAAGGGGCAGCGGCGGCAGCGGCGAGGCCAGGCCCTGGCTGAAGGCCGTGTAGAGCGCGGCGACCTCGCGCGTGAGCACACCCACGGACCAGCCGTCGCAGATGACGTGGTGCATCACCAGCAGGAACAGATGCTCGTCCGGGGCCAGCCGGAAGAGGCTGCCGCGGATCAGCGGACCGCGCGCCAGGTCGAAGGGGCGCAGCGCTTCAGCGCGGGCCAGACGCTGGGCCTCGGCCTCGCGCTCCGGGCGCGGCCGATCGGAGACGTCCACGCGCTGCAGGCGCACGGCCAGTTCGGGCAGAGCACGCACCACCGGCCGGCCGTCGACGGACTCGAAGGTGACGCGCAGCGCTTCGTGCCGGCGGATGATCTCGTTCAGGCTGCGCTCGAGGACGGCCACGTCTAGGGCGCCGCTGAAGCGCACGGCCGCCGGCACGTTGTAATACGGGCTGGCCGGCTCAAGTTGATCCAGGAACCACAGGCGCTGCTGGGCGAAGGACAGCGGCAGGTCACCGTCGCGCGGCACCGGGCGCAGCTCACCCAGCGGCGCGGCGGCCGCGCTGGCCGGCGCCGTGGTCGTGGACACGCGCCCATAGCCGAGGCGTTCGGCCAGATCCAGGCCCACGTCGCCCAGAAAATCGCTGGTGTGGAAGCGCCGCCAGCGGTCGGCGGCGTTGGCGTCGATGTCCTTGCGCAGGTAGAACTTGAAATCGCCCACCATCTGCGCGCCGGGCCGCACGCCGTCGGTCATGCGCTCGCCCTCGTAGGGGCGGACCAGTGCCGGGTCGAAGTCGATCTTAAGGAAATCACACAGCCGGCGCGTGACGGCCTCCGGATCGCCGACGAGTTCCTCGAAGTGCACGCGCACCTGGCGCTCGGCCGGGACGTCCTGCAGGAAGGTCAGGATGTTCTGGTGGCTGAGCGTCCACACCAGCTCGGCCAGTTCACGGCGCGAGAAGGTGTGCGGGTGGCGGAAGAAGACCTGGTCCAGCTTGGCCTCGACGAACGAGTAGATCGACGAGTACGGGTGGCGCACCAGGTGGATGTACCGGGCGCCGGCGAAGTCCTCTTCGGCGCGGCGCAGGATGTTGAGGTCCAGCGGGTACGTCGGCGTCTTATCCACCAGCAGCCGCCCGCCGATGCAGCTCTGCAGCTCGGCGTAAAACTCCTGCACGGTCAGCCCCCGGCGCTCGAAGGCCTCCATCAGGCGGTCGGCGGCGTCGGCGTCCAGCTCGCGCGCCGCCATCAGGGCGCGCACCGGGCCTTGCAGCCAAAAGGCGCTTTCGCCGCTGAAGGCGGCCCGCCGCTCGGCCAGCGTGTTGAAGGAGAGCAGGTCCATCTCCGGCGGCGCGAACAGGCGCAGGTGGCCGTCCAGCATCACGCGCAGCAGCGTGGAACCGGAGCGCGGCGGCGAGAGCAGGAAGACGGCCGGCGGGTTCTGACGCGCCGGCGCGGCCGCGCGCGGCGCCAGCGGCGGGATGGCCTGGCGCAGGCGCATGACGTCGTCGGCGCCCAGGCGGCGCGTGACCTCGGCCGGCGGCGGGGCCGGTTGCTCGTCTGCGAGCAGGGCCGGCGCGGCTTCACCCAGATGGCGCACGGCGTCCGGGTAATACTCGGCCAGGTACATGCCCAGCTCGGCGATAGTCGGCGCCATGAACAGCGCGCGCACCGGGGCCGTGACCTGCAGGCTCTCCTGCATGCGGTTGGTGAGCACGGCGGCCTTGATGCTGTCGCCGCCGACCTCGAAGAAGTTGTCGTAGACGCTGACGCGTTCGAGGCGCAGGACCTCTTTCCACAGGCCGGCCAGGAACTGCTCCGCCGGTGTGCGCGGCGCCAGGAAGGGCCGGCCGCTGGCGGCCTGGGCCTGGTCCGGGGCGGGCAGGGCGCGCCGGTCCACCTTGCCGTTGGGGTTGAGCGGGAACTGGTCGAGCAGGATGAACGCGGACGGCACCATGTACTCAGGCAGGCGCTCGCGCAGATAGGCGCGCAGTTCGGCCAGGGTCGGCGCCTGGCCCGGCTGCGGCACCAGGTAGGCGACGACGCGCTTGTCGCCGCCGTCGTCGCGCACCACCACCAGCAGCTCGCGCACGCCCGGGTGCTGGCCGAGCACGGCTTCGATCTCGCCCAGCTCGATGCGGAAACCGCGGATCTTCACCTGATGGTCGAAGCGGCCGACAAAATCGATCGTGCCGTCGGGCAGCCAGCGCACGCGGTCGCCGGTGCGGTAAAGACGTTGGACGGAAGACACCGGACCCGCGGCGGCCTGTCCCCGGTCGTCTTTCGCCCCTGGTCCCGCGTCTGCGAGCGCCAACGTCACGAACTTTTCGGCCGTCAGCTCCGGCCGGTTGAGGTAGCCCAGCGCCACGCCCGGTCCGCCGAGGCACAACTCGCCGTGCACGCCGACCGGCACCGGCTGGAGCGCCCGGTCCAGGATGTAGGCGGTGGTGTTGCCGATCGGTCGCCCAATCGGCACGCTGGCCGCGTCTGGCCGCAGATCGCGCGTGTCATACCAGGTGGCAAAGGTGGTGGTCTCGGTGGGGCCGTAGGCGTTGAGCAGGCGCTCGGGCGCGCCGGTGGCCAGCACGTGGCGCACCCAGCGCGGGTCGGCGGCCTCGCCGCCGAGCATGAGCGTGCGCAGCGGCCGGAAGATACCGGGCACGCTGGCCGCGAGGTGATTGAACAGGGCCGTGGTCAGGAACATGGCCGTGAGGCCTTCGGTCTGGATCAACTCGGCGAACTGACGCGGCGCCAACGCCACGTCTTTGGGCACGCCCACCAGCTGGCCGCCGTGCAGGAGCGCGCCCCAGATCTCGAAGGTGGCGGCGTCGAAGGAGGCGTTGGAGACCTGGGCGATCCGGTCGTCTGGGCCGAGCGTGATGTAGTTGGTGTTGAAGACCAGGCGCGTGATGGCGCGCTGCGGCACCGCCACGCCCTTGGGCTGGCCGGTGGAGCCGGAGGTGTAGATGACGTAGGCCAGGCTCTCCGCGGTCGCGGCCTGGGCGGGCGCGCTGGCCGGCTCGCCGGCCACGGCCGGCCACTCGCTGTCCAGGCACAGCACCGTCGCCGGGCCGGCCGGCAGCTCAGCCTGGAGGCGCGCCTGGGTGAGCAGCACTCGGACGCCGCCGTCCGCCAGCATGAAGGCCAGCCGGTCACGCGGGTACTCGATGTCGAGCGGCAGGTAGGCGCCGCCGGCTTTGATGATGGCCAGGATGGCCACAATCAAGTCAAGCGAGCGTTCGGCGAACAGGCCGACCAGCTGGTTCGGCCCCACGCCCTGCCGTTGCAGCCAGTGGGCGAGTTGGTTGGCGCGGGCGTCCAGCTCGCGGTACGTCAGCGCGGCTTCGCCGAAGCGCACGGCCATGGCGTCCGGCCGGTGGGCCACCTGGGCCGCGAACAGCTCCGGCAGCGGGACGTCGCCGGGGAAGTCCGCGGCGGTGGCGTTCCAGTCCACCAGGATCTGCCGGCGCTCGGCCTCGCCCAGCAGCGGCAGGGCGCTCAGCGCGCGATCCGGGTCGGCGGCCAGGCCGGCCAGCAGCGTGAGGAAGTGCGTGCCCAGCCGCGCGATGGTGGCGGCCTCGAACAGGTCGGTGTTGTACTCGAAGGTGGCGCTCAGCCCGTCCGGGTTTTCATCGATGAAGAGCGTCAGGTCGAACTTGGCCGTGCCGGTGTCCGGGGCCACCACGCCGAGGCGCAGGTCGCCCAGCTGCACGCCGTCCAGCGGCGACTCCTGGAGCGCGAACATCACCTGGAAGAGCGGCGACCGGCTCATATCGCGCTGGACGTCGAGCGCGTCCAGCAGCAGCTCAAACGGCAGGTCCTGGTGGGCCTGGCCGCCCAGCACGGCTTCGCGCACCTGGCCGAGCAAGGCCCGGAACGACGACCCGGCCTCGCCGCCCAGCCGCGCGCGCATGACCAGGGTGTTGACGAAGAAGCCGACCAGGCCCTGGACCTCAGGCCGCGTGCGGTTGGCGACCGGGATGCCGACGGCGAGGTCGTCCTGGCCGCTGTAGCGCGCCAGCAAAACCTGATAGGCGGCCAGCAGCGTCATGAACAGCGTGGCCGATTCCTGGCGGCTGAGCGCGCGCAGTTGCTCGGCCAGCGCCGCCGGCAGGGCGACGACGTGGCGCGCGCCGCGGTAGCTCTGCACCAGCGGGCGCGGCCGGTCGGTGGGCAGGTCCAGCGCCACGGGCAGGTCGGCCAGCTGCTGCTTCCAATAGGCGAGCTGCGTCTCGCGCAGGCCGCCGGCCAGCTGTTCGCGCTGCCAGTGGGCGAAGTCCGCGTACTGGACGGGCAGCGGCGGCAGGAGGTCGGCGGCGGCCGCGCCGCGCGCGTGCGCGGTGTAGAGCGCGGCCAATTCCTGCACCAGCACCTGGACGGACCAGCCGTCTGAGACGATGTGGTGCAGGGTGAGCAGCAGCAGATGCGTGGTCGCGTCGATCCGCACCAGGCCGGCGCGCACCAGCGGGCCGTGCGCCAGGTCGAACGGCCGGCGCGCCTCCTCATCCGCCAGGCGCAGGGCCTCCGCCTCGCGCTCGGCGGCGGGCCGGTCCTGCAGGTCCGTGACCGTCAGCGGCAGCGCCAGCTCCGGCGCGATCACCTGCACCGGGTAGCCCTGCTCAGTGATGAAGCGCGCGCGCAGGACCTCGTGCCGGCGCGCGACCTCGGCCAGGGCGCGCTGCAGCGCGGCCACGTCCAACGGCCCGCTCAGGCGCAGGGCCGCGGCGATGTTGTAGAACGGGCTGCCGGGCTCGAGCTGATCCAGGAACCACAGCCGCTGCTGGGCGAAGGACAGCGGATACTCGTCCGGGTTGGGGCGCCGCGTCAGGGCCGGCGTCTGGGCGCCGTCACCCTTCTGCTTGAGGCGCTGCATGAGCAGCGCGCGCTTCTCGGGTGAGAGTTTGGCGATCCGGTCGGCGGCATCCGTCATGAGGCAGTGTCCTGTGGGTCGCCGGCCAACAGCTGCTGGGCGTCCTCGTCGGACAGGCCCTCCAACTCGGCCAACAACGCGTCCAGTTCATCGGTCTGGGTCTGGGCGGCCTGCGCCTGCGCGATGAGCACGGCCAGGTCGGCCACGGTGGTGGCTTCAAACAGGCGGCGCAGCGGCAGATCCACGTGGAAGGCGGCGCGCACGCGCGCGGCGATCTGCGTGGCCAGCAGCGAGTGGCCGCCCAAATCGAAGAAGTTGTCGTGCAGGCCGACGCGCTCGATGCGCAGGACCTCGGCCCACACCTGCGCCAGCTGCGCCTCCACCGGCGTGCGTGGCGCCGCGTAGCCGGGCCGCGCCCCGCTGGCGGCCAGTTCCCGCGCCGGGTCCGGCAGCGCGCGCCGGTCGATCTTGCCGCTGGGCGTCAGCGGCAGGGCGGACAGCGCCACAAAGGCGGCCGGCACCATGTAGGCCGGCAGTTGGCCTTTGAGGAACTCGCGCAGCGTGCCGGCCTCCGGCGCCGGGTCCGCGCCGCGCGGCACCACGTAGGCCACCAGTTGCTTGTCGGCGCCGGCGTCCCCGCGCGCGACGACGGCGGCCTCGCCCACGGCCGGATGGCGGCCGAGCGCGGCTTCGATCTCGCCCAGCTCCACGCGGAAGCCGCGGATCTTCACCTGCTGGTCAACGCGGCCCAGAAACTCGATATCGCCGCTGGGCAGGTAGCGGGCGAGGTCGCCGGTGCGGTAGACGCGGACGAAGGACGAAGGACCGCCGTCTTTCGTCCGTAGGCCTTCGTCAGCGAGCGTCAGCGAGACGAAGCGCTCGGCCGTCAGCTCCGGCCGGTTGAGGTAGCCGCGCGCCAGGTTGCCGGCCAGGTGCAGCTCACCGGGGACGCCCAGCGGGGTTGGCTGGCCGTGGGCGTCCAGGATGAAGGCCTGGCGGCTGGGCAGCGGCCGGCCGATTGGCAGCGGCCGCGCGGTCGGATCGGTCTCGGTCTGGACCTCGAAGGTGGCGGCCGTGATGACGGCCTCGGTGGGGCCGTAGGCGTTGAGCAGCCGCGCGCCGGCCAACGGCGTCCGGCGCCAGGCTGTCAGCGCCTCGCCCAGCATGGCGTCGCCGCCGACGATGACCAGGCGCAGGCGCGCGCGCGGGTCAGCGGGCTGATCGGCGCAGGCCTGGGCCACCTGCTGCCAGTAGGCGGGCGGGACGTTGACGACCGTCAGGCCCAGCTCGGCCGCGCGGCGATAGAAGTCGGCCGGCGCCCAGAGATCGTTGTCGCGCAGCACCACGCTGGCGCCGGCCATGAGCGTGGGCAGGACTTGTTCGATCGCCGGATCGAAGTTGAGGGCCGCGAACTGCAGGACGCGGTCGGCCGGCGTGAGCGCATAGTGCCGGACGATGTCGCGGCAGTGGGCGGCCAGCACGCCGTGCTCCACCAGGACGCCTTTGGGCTGGCCCGTGGAGCCGCTGGTGTAGATGACGTAGGCCGGGGAGTCTGGGGCCGCCGGCGGCCAGGGGCGAGCGGCCGGGGACTGGGCAATGGCCGGCCAATCCGTGTCCAGACAGAGCGTCTGGGCCGATGAGTCGGCGAGCAGCGGGGCCAGCGCGGAGGTGGTGAGCACCAGGCGCGCGCCGGAGTCCTGCAGCATGTAGGCCAGGCGCTCGGCCGGGTAGTCCGGGTCTAGCGGCAGATAAGCCGCGCCCGCTTTCAGCAGTCCGAGCAGGGCGATGACGGCTTCGGGCGAGCGCGGCACGCACACGCCGACGATGGCGTCCGGGCCGAGGCCGCGCGCGCGCAGGGCCTGGGCGAGTTGAGCGGCGCGCGCGTTGAGCTCGCCGTAAGTGAGCGTCGTCGCGCCGGCGGCCAGCGCCGTGGCTTGCGGCGCGCGCCGGGCCTGGGCCTCGAACGCGGCGAGCACGGGTTCCGGGCTGGGCAGGGCCGCGACCGTGTTCCAGGCCGCCAGCTGTGCGCGTTCGGCGTCGGTGAGCAGCGGCAGCGCCGAGAGCCGCGTGCCGGGGTCGGCGACCGCGCCGGCGAGCAGGTTTTGAAAGTGGGCGAGCAGGCGCTCAATGGCGGCGGCGTCGAACAGGTCGGTGTTGTAGTTCCACCAGCCGCGCAGCCCATCCGGGGCTGCCTCCAGCATCAGCGTCAGGTCGAACTTGGCCGTGCCGGTGTCGGTTTCTAGCGGCGTCACGCGCAGGCCGGGCGCCTCCAGCGTCGCCGCGGGCGCGTTCTGGAGCACGAACATCACCTGGGCCAGCGGCGTGCGGCTCAGGTCGCGCTCCAGCTTGAGCGCGTCTACGAGCATCTCGAAGGGCAGGTCCTGGTGGGCGTAGGCGCCCAGGGCAGCGGCGCGCACGCGGCCGAGCAGCTCGGCGAAGGTTGGGTCGCCGTCCGCGTCCACGCGCAGGATCAGGGTGTTGACGAAGAAACCGATCAGGGCCTCGGTCTCGGCGCGCTGGCGGCCGGCGATGGGCGTGCCCAGGCTCAGGTCGGTCTGGCCGGTGTAGCGCTGGAGCAGCGCGCTGAGCGCGGCCGCCAGCGTCATGAACAGCGTCGCCTCGTGGCGGCGGCCCAGGGCCGCCAGCGCCTCAGACAGCGCCTGGGGCAGCTGGAACCAGCGCGTGGCGCCGCGGAAGGTTTGCACGGCCGGGCGCGGCCGGTCGGTGGGCAGCGCCAGGGCCGGCGAGCCCTGGCCGAGCTGCGCCTTCCAGTAGCTCAGCTGCGCCTCCAGCACTTCGCCCTGCAGGTGCCGGCGTTGCCAGGCGGCGTAATCGACGTACTGCACGGCCAACGGCGGCAGCGGGTCCGGCTCGCCGCGCACGAAGGCGCTGTAGAGCGTGGTCAGCTCACGCGTGAACACGCCCAGCGACCAGCCGTCTGAGACGACGTGGTGCATGGTCAGCAGGGCGACGTGCTCGGCCTCGGCCAGCTTAAGCAGCGACACGCGCAGCAGCGGGCCGCGCGCCAGGTCGAAGGGCTGCTGGGCGTCGGCGGCGGCGTGGCGCTGGACGGCGTCCGCCTGGGCGGCGGCGGGCAAGGCGCTCAGGTCGTGGCAGGGCAGCGTCAGCGTCAGCGCTGGCGCGATCACCTGGCGCGGCTGGCCGGCCTCGGCGACGTAGGTGGTGCGCAGGAGCTCGTGCCGGGCGATGACGGCATTGACGGCGCGCTCCAGCGCAGCCGCGTCGAGCGGGCCGCTGAGGCGCACGGCCGCCGGGTTGTTGTAGAGCGGGCTGCCCGGCTCGAGCTGGTCCAGGAACCACAGCCGTTGCTGGCCGAAGGAGAGCGGCAGAGCGCCGTCGCGCGGGACGGGCACAAGTTCCAGCGGCGCGTCGGCGGCGGTGCCGGCGCGGCGCGCCTCGGCGATCAAGCGCGCCAGGCCGGCGACGGTGGGCGCGTCGAACAGGCGGCGCAGCGGCAGCTCCACCTGGAAGTCCGTGCGCAGGCGCGCGGCCAGCTGCGTGGCCAACAGGGAATGCCCGCCCAGCTCGAAGAAGTCGTCGTCCGCGCCCACCTGCTCCAGGCCGAGCACCTGGCCCCACAGCTCGGCGATGGCCTGTTCCACTTCGTCACGCGGGGCCACGTAGGCGGTGCCGAGCCTCGGGCGTGCATGCCGGCCGCCGACGCCGTCGGTTTTGACTTTAGCCGCCGCCTCGGCCTTGGCCGGCTGCAGCCACCGCGCGCGGCGGGCGTTGACGTCGGCGGTGGAGATGAGGAGCTGGCCGCGCACGCCGACACGCTGCAGGGCCAGCCCGTGCTGGAAGGCCAGCACACCTTCGGCCGGAGTTAAAGACAGCTCGGCGATCTGGCGGGCCGCGGCGGCGCCGGCGGTCTCGCCGAAGTCCCAGCCGTCCCAGTTAAGGCTCAGCCAGGCCGGGCGCGCCGCCCCCTCCGCCGCCTGATTTTGCAGGTCGGCGTAAGCGTCCATGTAGGCGTTGGCGGCCGCGTAAGCGCCGAGCCCCAGGCCGCCCAGGACGGCCGACAGCGACGAGAGCAGCAATACGAAATCGAGCTGGCGCCCGTGCAGCGCGCACGCCAGCGCCGCGACACCGTGGACCTTGGCCTGGAACTGGTCAGCGACGTCGGCCGGCCCGGTCTCGGCGATGGTCTTGAGGGCGCTTTGGCCCACCCGCCCGGCGCCGTGGATCACGCCGTGCACGGCCCCAAAGCGCGCTTCGGCCTCGGTCAGCACGGCGCGCAGTTGGGCCTCGTCCGCGATGTCGGCGGCGCGCACCAGCACCTCGGCGCCCAGCGCTTCCAGGGCCTGGCGCCGTTCCGGGGCCAGCTGCGCGGTGCGGCCCACCAGCACCAGCTTGGCCTGCACCGTGCGCGCCAGGTATTCGGCCAGCGTCAGGCCGATGCGGCCCAGGCCGCCGGTGATCACGTAGACACCGCGCTCCCGCAGCCCGGCGCCGGCGCTGTCGCCCAGGCCGGAGCCGTCCACGGGCTCGAACGCCTGTACCCAGCGATGCCGGCCGCGATAGGCCACCACGCGCTCCGCCGCCGGCGCGTCGAATTCGGCCAGCACCTGCGCGGCCGCCGGAAGTTGCGCCGCGACCGTGTCCACGGTCCGGACGAGCAGGTGCGGGTGTTCCTGGCTGAGCACATGGGCCAGACCCAGCAGGGCGGCCTGGGCCGGCGCGCGCGGCTCGTCGCCGAGCACCGCCTGCGCGCCGGCGGTGAGCACGAGCAGCTGGGCGGGCTGAGTGACGAAACGCGTCAGCGCCTGGGCCAACGCCAGCAGGCTGTCGAACCCAGCCAACCCGGCGGTGCCGCCGAAGCCCTGCCGCAGGTCCAGCACCACGCGGTCCGGCAGGCGCTCGCTCAGGCGCAGTTCGTCGAACAGGGCCGCGAAGTCCTCGGCGCGGCGCGGATCGAGCACGTAGTGGTGCTCAGTCAATTGATCGAAGCGCGCGCCGGAGGTCACGCTGAGGCTGGGGTGGCCGGCGGCGTTGAGCTGACGGACCAGGCCGGCGCTCAGGTCGTCGACGTTGGCCAGGATCAGCCAGCGCCGGGGCGCGGCGTCCGGAGAGACCAGCGCCAGATCGCGGCGCCGCCACGACGGCGCGTAGAACCAGGCGCGCACGTCCGGGTTTTTGCGCAACGCGGTGGCCGGCGCCGGGGCGGCCGGGTTGGCCTGCACCCAATAGCTTTCGCGCTCAAAAGGGTAGGTGGGCAGCGGCACGCGCTGGCGCACCTCGCCGGCGTAGAAAGCCGGCCAATCCACCGCGCACCCGGCCAGCCACAACCGGCCGAGCGCGGCCAGCAAGAAGGCCTGATCGTCCTGAGGGTCGTTGGGATGGCGCAGCGAGGTGAGCACCACGCGCCCGGCGGCGGCCGGCTGGCTCTTGACGAGCGTGGCCAGCGTGCGGCCTGGCCCGACCTCGAGGAAGGCGCGGCCCGGCTCCTGGAGCAACGCGGCCACGCCGTCCGCGAAGCGCACGGCCTGGCGCAGGTGGCGCGCCCAGTAGTGCGGGTCGGTGGCCTGGTCGTCGGTGATCCAGGTGCCGGTGACGTTGGACAGGAACGGGATCTGCGGAGCGTGGCGCTCGGTGTCCGCCACCCGCTCGGCGAACTCGTCCAGGATCGGGTCCATCATGGCCGAATGGAAGGCGTGCGACGTGTGCAGGCGGCGCGCCTCGACGCCGGCCTGCTGCAGGCGCTGTTCCACCGCGGCGACGGCGTCCGCCGGCCCGGAGAGCACGCTCAGGCCGGGGGCGTTGACGGCCGCCAGCGCCACCGGGCCGTCCAGATAAGGCTGGAGGTCGGCCTCGGCCAGCGGCACGCTGAGCATCGCCCCGGACGGCAGGCGCTGCATCAGGCGTCCGCGCGCCGCCACCAGCGCCAGGGCATCATCCAGGCTGAAGACGCCGGCCAGGCAGGCGGCCACGTATTCGCCGAGACTGTGGCCGAGCAGGGCGGCCGGCCGGACGCCCCAGCTCAGCCAGAGCTGCGCCAGCGCGTACTCGATGGTGAACAGCGCCGGCTGGGTGAGCGCAGTCTGCGTCAGCCGTTCCGCGGCGGCCGCGGCCTGATCCGGCTCCGGGAAGAGCAGGCCGCGCAGGTCCAGGCCCAGGTGTGGCTGCAGCCGCTCGGCGCAGGCGTCGACGTGCTCGCGGAAGACCGGCTCGGCCGCGTACAGGCCGCGGCCCATGTTCACGTACTGCGCGCCCTGGCCTGTGAAGAGGAAGGCCAGGCTCAGGGCGCTGCTGGGCACAGCGTCGGTGTAAGCCGCGCCGGCCGGCAAGTGCGCGAGCGCGTCGGCGGCCGCGGCGGTATCCCGGGCGATGACGATGCGGCGGCGGTTGAAAGCCTTGCGCCCGACCTGGAGCGTGTAGGCGGCGTTGGCCAGGTCCAGCTCCGGGTGCGCGCGCAGGTGCGCGGCCAGGTTGGCGGTGGCCGCGTCCAGGGCCTCGTCCGAGCGGGCTGAGAGCGTCAGCAGTTGCCAGGCGCGGGAGGGGCCGGCCGGCTCACGGGCGGGCGCTTCTTCCAGGACGGCGTGCGCGTTGGTGCCGCCGATGCCGAAGGAGCTGACCCCGGCCCGGCGCGGGCCGCCGTCCGGCTGGGCCGGCCACGCGCGCAGCGCGGCGTTGACGAAGAACGGCGTCTTCTCCAGGCCGAGGCGCGGGTTGGGGCGCGTGAAGTGCAGATTGGCCGGCAGCTCGCCGTGTTCAAGCGCGAGCACGGTCTTGATCAGGCCGGCCACGCCGGCGGCCGCGTCCAGGTGGCCGATGTTGGTCTTGAGCGAACTGAGCGAGATGGCATCCCGCCGCGGGACGTTGGGGCCGAAGACCTGGTTGAGGGCGGCGACCTCGATTGGATCGCCCAGAGCCGTGCCGGTGCCGTGCGCCTCGATGTGCTGGATCGTGGCCGCGTCCACGCCGGCCACGGTCAGGGCCGCGGCGATGACCTCAGCCTGGCCGTCCACGCTCGGGGCCGTGTAACCGACTTTGTTGGCGCCGTCGTTGTTGATGGCCGTGCCTTTGATGACAGCGCGGATGTGGTCGCCGTCGGCGAGCGCGTCGGCCAGGCGCTTGAGCACCACCAGGCCGACCCCCTCGCCGCTGACCGTGCCGGCCGCCTCGGCGTCGAAGGCGCGGCAGTGGCCGTCCGGCGAGGCGATGCCGCCCTCGGCGTGCAGGTAGCCCTGCTTCTGGGGCAGGCGGATGGACACGCCGCCGGCCAGGGCCATGTCGCACTGATAGCTGAGCAAGCTCTGGCAGGCCAGGTGCGTGGCCACCAGCGACGTCGAGCACGCCGTCTGCACGTTGACGCTCGGCCCGCGCAGGTTGAGCTTGTAGGAGACGCGCGTGGGCAGGAAGTCCTTGTCGTTGGCCAGCGTCAGCAGATAACCGTCGACGGCCGCGCGCACCTCGGCATTGTTGGCCAGGTTGAAGAGCAGGTAGGTGTTGAGGCTGGTCCCGGCGAAGACGCCGATGGCGCCCCGATAAGCCTCCGAGTTGTAGCCGGCGTCTTCGAGCGCCTCCCAGGCGCTCTCCAAAAAGAGCCGCTGTTGCGGGTCGAGGATCGCGGCCTCGCGCGGATTAAAGCCGAAGAAGCCGGCGTCGAAGCGGTCCACGTCCGACAGCAGGGCGCTGGCCTTGACGTAGTGCGGGTCGCGCAGCTTGGCGGGGTCGGCGCCGGCGGCCAGCGCCTCGGCGTCGCTGAAGAAGGTCACGGACTCTACGCCCTGGCGCAGGTTCTGCCAGAAGTGCGCGAGGTCGGCGGCGCCCGGGAACCGGCCGGCGAGGCCGATGACCGCGATCTCGAGGCCGGTAAGTTCGGAAGACATCGTCATGGTTCAGACGCGGACACGGGGCTGGCCCGCCTCCGCGGAAAGGTCTTTCAGGGCCGGTCGTTGCCGCCCGGCCGCCGGGCGGCGCGCTGGGCCGCCGCCGCGCGCAGGCGCTCCTGCTGCTGCAGCAGTGCCGCTTTCTGTTTCTCGGCGCGGGCCTGGCCGGTTTCCACGGCGCTCGGCCCGGCCTCGGCGCGGCTCAGGTGCTGGGCCAGCGCGGCCACGGTCGGATACTGGAACAGGTCGACGATGGGCACTTCGCGGCCCAGCGCCTGCTGCAACTGATCCTGCACCTTGACCACCAGCAGCGAGTGTCCGCCCAGGTCGAAGAAGTTGTCGTGGCTGCCCACGCGCTCGACGTCCAGCGCCGCCTGCCACAGGCCGGCGATGACGCGCTCTAGTTCGTTCTGGGGCTGCACGAAGTCGGCGCCGGGTTCGGCGCGCTGAGGGCGCAGCCGCGCCAGCGCCTGGCGATCCACCTTGCCGTTGGGCGTCAGCGGCAGCGCCTCCAGTACGGTCACGGTCCCCGGGACCATGTAATCCGGCAGGCGCTCGCGCAGATGGGCGCGCACGGCCGCGATCAGGTCGGAGCGCCGCCCCTCGGCGTCCGTGGTCACCACGTAGGCGGAGAGGCGCCGGTCGCCGTCGTCGGCGGCGCGCACCACCACCGCCGCCTCGCGCACGGCCGGATGAGTCCGCAAGGCGGCCTCGATCTCGCCGAGTTCGATCCGGAAGCCGCGCACCTTTACCTGGTCGTCCAGGCGGCCCAGGAATTCCAGGTCGCCGGACGGCAGCCAGCGGACGAGGTCGCCGGTTCTGTAGAGAGTGGTCAGCGGCGGGTGGGCGGTCACCAGTGAGGCGGAGCGGCCGTCCACTGTCCACCGACTACTGTCCACTTGAATGAAGCGCTCCGCCGTCAGTTCCGGCCGATTGAGGTAGCCGCGGCCGACGCCGACGCCGCCGATGTAGAGCTCGCCGGGGACACCGACTGGCACCGGCTGCTGGTGCGCGTCCAGCACATACAGGTGCGTGTTGGGGTTGGGCCGGCCGATCGGCACCGTCTGCGTGCCGGGGACGCGTTCGCCCACGCGGTAGTACGACGCGGCCACGGTGGCCTCGGTGGGGCCGTAGCCGTTGAGCAGACGCCGCCCGGCGGCCCAGCGCTCGGCGACCTCCCACGGGCAGGGCTCGCCGGCCGAGACCACGGTGGCGAGGGCGGGCAGATCGTCCGGGGCGAGCACGCTCAACAGCGACGGCGGCACGGTGACACACGTGATGGCCTCGCGCCGCAGCAGGGCGAGCAGGTCGCTGGGCGCGCGCAGCGTCTCGCGCGGGGCCAGCACCAGGCGGGCGCCGGCGGCCAACGCCACCACGATCTCGGACACGGAGGCGTCGAAGCTGAAGGACGCGAACTGGAGCACGCGGCTCTCCGGCGTGAGCGCGAACTTGTCCAGCAGCACATGGATCAGATTGGTGAGGCCGCGCTGGTGCAGGAGCGTGCCCTTGGGCGTGCCGGTGGACCCGGAGGTGTAGATGACGTAGGCCAGCGAGTCGGGCGTGGCCGGCGAGGGGGGAGTGGTCCCCGGCGCTTGGGCGATGGTCGGCCAGTCCGTGTCCAGGCAGATGACCTGAGCGGCGGAGGCCGGGAGCCCGGGCGCCAGCGCCGCCGTGGTGAGGAGCAGCGGCGCGGCCGAGTCCTGGAGCATGAAGGCCAGGCGCTCGGCCGGGTAACGCGGATCGAGCGGCAAGTAAGCGCCGCCGGCTTTAAGCGTGCCAAGCACGGCCACGGCCATGGCGAGCGACGGTTCGAGGCAGACGGCGACGAGCGTGTCCGCGCCGACACCGCGCGCCTGGAGGGAGTGCGCCAGTTGGTTGGCGCGCCGCTCCAACTCGGCGTAGGTCAGCGTTTGGCCGCCCAGGCTGACGGCCACGGCCTCCGGCGCGCGCGCGGCCTGGGCCTCGATCAACTGCGCGGCCGGGCGGCTGAGATCAAACGGCGCGTCGGTGGCGTTCCAGTCCTCCACGATCTGCCGGCGCTCGGCCGTGTCCAGCAGCGGTTGCGCGGGCAGCGGCCGGTCTGGGTCGGCGGCGAGGCCGGCCAGCAGCGTGGCGAAGTGGCCGGCCAGGCGCCGGATCGTGGCGGCGTCGAACAGGTCGGCGTTGTAGGTGAAGGCCGCGCCCAGCTCCTCGCCGGCCTCGGCCATCGTCAGCGTAAGGTCGAACGGCGCGGCCTGGTCCTCCAGGGTCAGGGTCTCCACCGGCAGCCCGGCCAGGTTAAGCGTGACGTTGCCCGCGCCCAGCGCCACTGAGCTGAAGACCCGGTCGGCCGAACGCGGCGTGCTCTGGAAGACAAACATCACCTGGAACAGCGGCGTGCGGTTGGCGAAACGCTGCGGGCGCAGCCGTTCCACCAGCCGGGCGATGGGGTAGTCCTGGTGCGCCAACGCGTCCAGGACGGTCTGGCGCACCTGGCGCAGCAGGGCCGGCAGTGTCAGCGCGGCGCCGGTATCATCGACGAGGCGGGCGCGCAGCGCGACCGGATTGACGCAATACCCGACGACCTCCGCAAACTCGTTGCGGCTGCGGCCGGTGGTGGGCGTGCCCACGACGAAGTCGGTCTGGCCGGTGTAGCGCGCGAGCAGCAACTGAAAGGCGGCCAGCAGGAGCATGTACAGCGACACGCCTTCGCGTTCGCCCAGGGCCTTCAACGATCGGGTCAGCGCGGCGTCGAGGGTCAGGCGCTCCCCGCCGGCCCGGAAAGTCTGGGTCGGCAGGCGCGGGCGGTCGGTCGGCAGGTTGAGCAGCGGCGGCTCAGGCGTCAGCTGCCCGCGCCAGTACTCCCACAAGCGTTCGCCGGCCGGGCCGCCGAGCAGCGCGGCCTGCCAGGCGGCGAAGTCGATGAATTGACGCCCCAGGGGCGGCGCAGCGCGCAGGGCGGGATCGCGATAGAAGCGATCCACGTCGGCGAAGAGGACGGTCAGCGACCACAGGTCTACCACCAGGTGATGGACCGAAAAGAGCAGGACGTGGTCGTCGGCCGCGCGCGAGAAGACGGCCACGCGCAGCAGGGGCCCGTGGTCGATGTCGAAGGGCTGGCCCGCCGTGGCCAGGAGCGCCGTCCGCAACCGCTCATCGGTCCAGCCGGTCGCCGTGACCTGGCTGAACGCCAGCGTGGCCTCGGGGCCAATCACCTGGACCGGGGCGCCGTCCTTGAGCCGAAACGTGGTGCGCAGGGCCGAATGCCGTTGGGCGGCGGCCAGGAATGCCGCCCGCAGCGCTTCGATGGAGAGCGGGCCGCGCAGCCGCACGGCGTGCGTGGGATGGGCGATGCTGTCTGGCGCGGCCTGGTGCTGAAACCACAGGGCGCGCTGGCCGTCGGACAGCGGATACTCGCCGGCGACGGGCCGGGCCGCGTCCGCGGCTGGCATTGGCGGGGCGTCGTCTAAGGGTGAGGCCGCGGCCGTCTCCGGGTTGGCGGCCCCCAAGGCCTGGGCCAACTGGGCCAGAGTCGGGTGCTCGTAGACCAAGGTGGGCGAGAGGTCGCGGCCGAGCCACTCCTCCAGGTCGCCGGAGAGCATGACGGCCTCGCGCGACGACAGGCCGAAGGTGTCAAATGACTCGCGTGGGTCGATCGTCTCCGGCGCGGCGCCGACCAGGTCCGCGATCTGCTGGACCAGCCAGGCCTGGATTTCCGCTGCGCTGCGCGGCGGCGCCGGCTTGCGGGCAGTCGCCATGCCTCACTCCTCGATCAGGTCCAGCGTGCCGGCCAGGAAGCCGTTGCGGCAGGCGTGGCGCTGGATCTTGCCGCTGGAGGTCTTGGGGATGTGGCCGGTCTTGAGCAGGGCGACGGCGTGGACGCGCACGTCGTGCTGTTCGGCCACCGCCCGGCGGATGGCCGTAACCAGGGCCTGCTTGGCCTGGCCATTGTCCTGGCCGCCGGCCTGCTTCTGGGCGAAGACGAAGTTGCGCTCCACCTCGGCCGCCACCACCACGCGCTCCTCGCCGCCGAGGTCGACCGCGAAGACGGCGGTGGCGCCGGCGCGGACGGCCGGGTGCGCGGCCTCGACGGTGGCTTCCAGGTCCTGCGGGTACAGGTTGCGGCCGTCCACGATGATCAGGTCTTTCAGGCGGCCGGTGACGTACAACTCGCCATCTTTAAGGAAGCCGAAATCGCCGCTGCGCATGAACGGCCCCTGGCCGCTGTCGGCCAGGTAGGCGCCAAAAGTCTCGCCAGTTTCAGCCGGCCGGTCCCAATAGCCGCGCGCCACGCTCTCGCCGGCGATCCAGATCTCGCCGACCTGGTCCGGCCCGCGCTGGGTGCGGGTCTCGGGATCGACGATGACCACGGTCTGGCCAGCGCGGATATGGCCGCTGCTGACCAGTTGATAGGCGCCGCCTGGCTGAAGCACCACCTGGTCCTGCGCCAGAGCCTGGGCGTCCACGGCCAGCGTGCGCGGGGCCTGCCCGCGGTCACCGCCGGTGACGAACAACGTGGCCTCGGCCAGGCCGTAGCACGTGTAGAAAGCGTCGGCGCGGAAGCCGCTCGGCGCGAAGGTCCGGGCGAAGCGATCCAGTGTCTCGGCCCGGATCGGCTCAGCGCCGCTGAAGGCCAGGCTCCAGCGGCTCAGGTCCAGCGCCGCAATCTGCTCAGGCGTGACCTTGCGCACACACAGGTCGTAGGCGAAGTTGGGGCCGCCGCTGATGGTGGCGCCATGGCGCGAGACGGCCTCTAACCAGCGCAGCGGCCGCTGCAGGAAGGCCAGCGGCGACAGGACGACACAGCTGGCGCCTACGTAAATGGGCGTCAACAGCCCGCCGATCAAGCCCATGTCGTGGTAAGGCGGCAGCCAGAAGACGGCGGTTTCGCCAGCCTGGGTTTTGAAGCCCTGGCAGATGATGGCCATGTTGGCGAGCAGATTGCCGTGGCTGACCATCACGCCTTTGGGCGTGCCGGTGGACCCGGACGTGTATTGCAGGAAGGCGAGCGTGTCGCCGGACACAGGGGTGGGCTGCCAGGCCTCGGCCAGGCCGGCCGGCACGGCATCGGTGGCGACCCAGGTCAGCGCGCCCAGGTCGGGGGCCTGCTCGGCCACGGCGCCGGCCAACCCCGCGATCATCTCGGTCGTCAGGGCAAACTTGGGGCGGGCGTTGGCGACGATGGCCTGCAGGCGCGGCAGGGTGCGATTGAGGCGGGCCGGGTTGGGGGGATAGGCCGGGACGGCGATCAGGCCCGCGTACAGGCAGGCGAAGAAGCCGATGATGTAATCCAGGCCGGGCGGGTAGAGCAGCAGGGCGCGCTCGCCGGGGTCATCCAGGCTCTGGAGTTTAGCGGCAACGGCCCGCACGCGCCGGTCGAACTCGGCGTACGTGATCGGCTGGTCCTGGCCTTCGCCGTCGTCGACAAAGATGTACAGGGTCTTGTCCGGCTCGGTCTGGACTCGCCAGCGGAGCAGGTCCACCAGATTGCGCACCTCGACCGCAGACGACGGAATGGGCAGAGCATGATCCGGCATGGGCATTCTCTCCAGGCGCGTGATAGAGCGTGTGGGATTGTGGCTGTGGGCAATCAGCCGGCGAGGCGGGCAAGCGCGTCAGCGCAACAACCCAGCGGTGTGCCGGCTCGGGTCCGGTAAACGTGTCCCAAGCACGGCGGCTTCCGTCCTTGAACCTGCGGCAGGGGCAAACGAACAGACTGCCGGCCGAACTTCAGTTCCGCCTCAGCGCCCCAGGTTGGGCGGCGGCCTTTCGCCGCTATACAAATGTGAATTGTGTGAGAGGTGCCGCGTTTGGGCGGCCCGGTTGTGGGGTGTGAACGACACCCCCGCCTCGCCAGTCATCCAGCCCGTGTGCCAAACGTTAACCCTAAGTTAGTTTACGGGCTTGCCCGTCTCAACCAATAGGGATTTTGGCCCACCCCCTGCGGACAGAACACAACACCCTGATAACTCAGTATAGCACGGGATACATAAAATTTTATTAAGCCCTGCCGAATTAGCGAATTGGGCGGCCTAATCCCAGTCCACGGGCCATGGCGGCCAAGCGTTGCGGCGCACAGTCCGGTAGGCCTAGCGGCGCTGCGCGGGTTTGACCTGCTTCTCATCAGCCTCATAGCTGGAACATTGTACGCATAACTGACAATCCCTATACAGCATGGTACATTTCCGGTGCGAATTGGATGTCACTCAACCTACAGCCCCGGCGACCTGCGGTGGGCCGCCGCCCAGCCCAGGCCTGCGCCGCCAGGCAGCTACCAGTTTCAGAAAGACAGGGCCATGCGTAAGAACATCATCGTCATCGGGAGCGGCTTTGGCGGATTGGCGGCGGCGATTCGCCTGGCCGCCAAGGGCCACGCCGTGACCGTCTACGAGAAGCGCGACCAGCTGGGCGGACGCGCCTATCAATATGAAATCAACGGCTTCAAGTTCGACGGCGGCCCGACCGTCATTACCGCCCCGTACATGTTCGACGAGCTGTTTGCCGCGGCCGGCCGCCGCCTCGCAGACTACGTCGAGTTTGTGCCGCTCGATCCTTTCTACCGCCTGTTCGACCACACCGGCCGGCACTTTGATTACTTCCGCGACACGGCCGCTACGCTGGGCGAGATCGCGCGCTGGAACCCGGCCGACCAAGCCGGCTACCAGCGCTTTGTGCGCCGCACCGAGGCCATCTTCGAGCGCTTCTACGGCCTGACCGAGCAGCCCTTCCTGCGTCTGACCGATATGCTCAAGATCATGCCGGATCTGTTCCGGCTGGGCGCGTTCTGGCCGACCTATGCGTCGGTGGCCAGCCTGATCCGGCACGAGTTCCTGCGCCGCTGCTTCACCTTTCACCCGCTGCTGGTGGGCGGCAACCCGTTCGACACGCCCTCGATCTTCACGCTCATCGTCCAGTTCGAGAAGCGCTGGGGCGTGCACTACGCCCTGGGCGGCACCGGCGCGATCGTCCGAGCCCTCGGCCGCCTGCTGGACGAGCTCGGGGTGACTGTGCACGTCAACGCCGAGGTCGATGAAATCCTGGTGCGCGGCCGGCGCGTGGCCGGCGTGCGGCTGGCGGACGGGCGCGAGCACCTGGCCGACGACGTGGTCTGCAACGGCGACGTGGCCTTCACCTACAAGCACCTGATCCCGGCCCGCCACCGCCGCTGGTACCCGGATTGGCGCCTGAACGCCATGCACTACAGCATGTCGCTGTTCGTCATCTACTTCGGCACCAAGCGCCGCTACCTGGACTCGCCGCTGCAGCACCACAACATCATCCTGGACCGGGACTATCCGCAGCTGTTGAGCGATGTTTTCGCGGCGCGGCGCGTGCCGGAGCAGCTGGCGCTGTACCTGCACATGCCGTCGCGCACAGACCCGAGCATCGCGCCGCCCGGCTGCGAATCGTTTTACGTGCTGTCGCTGGTGCCGCACCTGGGTTCCGGCACGGACTGGCGCACCTACGCCCGGCCGTACCGCGATAAGATCATGCAGTACCTGGAAGACCGCTATCTGCCGGACCTGCAGGCCAACGTGATTGCCGAACACACGATCGATCCGCTGCACTTTCAGGACACGCTCAACAGTTACCGGGGCGCGGCCTTCTCGGTGGCGCCGACGCTGCTGCAGGCCGCCTGGTTCCGGCCGCACAACCGCTCCGAGGAGTTTGAGAACCTCTACTTCGTCGGCGCCGGCACGCACCCAGGCGCCGGCGTCCCGGCCGTGCTGGCCTCCGGCAAGATCGCGGCCGAGCTGATCGACCCGGCCTCCCGGCCGGGACTGGCGGCGCTGGCGCCAAGTGCCGCGCGCGCCCGCTGAGGTGGCTATGCCCACAGTCTTTGAAACCGGCTTCGGCGCCAGCGAGCGCGAACTGACTCTGGACGATCTGCCGGTGCGCGGCCGCCTGCCCGGCTGGCTGCACGGCACGCTGATCCGCAATGGGCCGGGCACTTTCCACGTCGGCGCGCAGACCTACCGGCATTGGTTCGACGGCCTGGCGATGCTGCACCGCTTCGCGTTCGCCGACGGGCGCGTGAGCTACGCCAACAAGTTCCTGCGCACGCGCTCATACGAGGCCGCGCGCGCCAACGGCCGCATCAGCTACTCCGAGTTCGCCACCGACCCGTGCCGGTCGCTCTTCGGCCGCGTGCTGAGCGTGTTCTCGCCCCAGATCACGGACAGCGCCAAGGTCAACGTCGCCCGGATCGCCCGGCGCTTCCTGGCGTTGGCCGAGACGCCGATCCAGGTGGAGTTTGACCCGGAAACGCTGGCCACCGTCGGCGTCTTCCAGTACGAGGCCGGCCCGGTGGGGCAGATGACCACCGTCCACCCGCAGTTCGACTTCGAGCAGGACGTGGTCTACAACCTGGTGACGCGCTACCACGCCCTGAGCCAGTACCGTCTCTATCGCCTGGCGGGGGGCGGCCAGCCCGCTCTGGCCGCGGCGCTGCCCGCGGCCCAGCCCGCCTACCTGCACTCCTTCGGCTTGAGCCGCCGTTACGCCATCGTGGCGGAGTTCCCGCTGGTGGTGAACCCGATCGACCTGCTGCTCTGGCTGCGGCCGTATATCGAGAATTTCCGCTGGCGGCCGGAGCGCGGCGCGCCGTTCTACGTCCTCGACCGGGCTAATGGCGAACTGGTCGGCCGTTTCGACGCCGACCCGTACTTCGCTTTTCATCACGTCAACGCCTTCGAGCGCGGCGACGAGCTGATCGTGGACCTGGACGCCTACCCGGATGCCGGCATCGTCCAGTCTTACTACCTCAACCGGCTGAGCGACGAGCGCGCCGAGCTGCCCTGGGGCCAGCTGCGCCGCTACCGCCTGCCGCTGAAAGGCCGGCGCCGCGGGCGCGCCACCTACGAGACCCTGTCCGACGCCTGTCTGGAACTGCCGCGCTTCGACTACGAGCGCTACAACCTGCGCGGCGACTATCGCTACGTGTACGCGGTCAGCGTGCGGCCGGAGCAGCGCCAGGGCTTCTACAACCAGCTGGTCAAGGTGGACGTGCAGACGGGCCGTACGCTGGCCTGGCACGCGTCGGACTGCTACCCCGGCGAGGGCGTCTTCGTCGGCGCGCCCGGCCGCATCCGTGAGGACGACGGCGTGGTGCTGTCGGTGGTGCTGGACGCGGCCCGCGGCACGTCGTTCCTGCTTGTGCTAGACGCCGAGACTTTCACCGAACGCGCCCGCGCCGAGCTGCCGCACGCGGTGCTGTTCGGCTACCACGGCGAGTACTTCGCGCCGGCGGCCGAGGCGGCCCGGTAAACGCCCATGGCTGTAGCCGCACCCCTCGTCCAGATCAAGAACGTCACTAAGCGCTTCCGCGTCGGCGACGCCGAGGTGGAGATCCTCCAGGGCGTCTCGCTCACCGTGCCGCCCGGCGAGCTGCTGGCCATCACCGGCCCATCCGGCAACGGCAAGTCCACGCTGCTCAACATGATCACGGGCATCGATCATCCCACCAGCGGCGAGGTCATCGTGGCCGGGCGCGCCGTGCACACCCTCACCGAGGAGCAGTTGGCGGTCTGGCGCGGCGCGACGCTCGGCATCGTCTTTCAGTTCTTCCAGCTGCTGCCGGCGCTCAACCTGCTGCAGAACGTGCTGCTGCCCATGGACTTCCTGCGCCGGCTGCCGCCGCGCCAGCGCCGCGAGCGCGCCCGGCACCTGCTGGACCTCGTCGGCCTGGCCGACCAGGCCCACAAGCTGCCCAGCCAGGTCTCCGGCGGCCAGCAGCAGCGCGCGGCCATCGCCCGGGCTTTGGCCAATGATCCGCCGTTGGTGGTGGCCGACGAGCCCACCGGCAACCTGGACGCGCGCCTGTCCGACGAGGTCTTTCAGTTGTTCACGCGCCTGGTGGCGGACGGCAAGACCCTGATCATGGTCACGCACAACCCCGCATTGGCGCGCCAGACTCAGCGCGTGGTGGAGATCCTGAACGGGCGGGTGGTGCGCGATGAGCGTCAGGCGGGGAGGGGGGCGTGACCGTCCTCTGGCGCAAGGTCTGGTACGACCTGTGGACGCACAAGGCGCGCACGCTGCTGGCGATGACCAGCATCGCGGCCGGCGTGTTCGCGGTGGGCGCCATCTTCGGCATGGTGGACCAACTGCTGAGCGGCCTGGACCGGGCGCACCAGGCCGTCGCGCCGTCGCACTTCAACATCATCCTGCGCGGCAGCGTGGACCAGGCCGACGTGGACGCGCTCAAGCAGACGCCGGGCGTGGCCGACATCGACCCGGTTAACCAGCTCCCGGTGCGCTACCGCCTCGGCCCGGAGGCCGAATGGCAGCCCGGCAATCTGGTGATGCGCCCGGACTACGCCGCGCAGACCTATGACCAGGTCACGCTGACGGACGGCGCCTGGCCGGCCGACCCGGACCTGGGCGTGGAGCGCCTGAGCGGCCAGTATTTCGGCCTGGCGCTGGGCGACACGGTCACGCTGGATGTGGGCGGCGCGGCCCGCGACTTCAAGCTCAGCGGACTGATCCGGCATCCCTTCGTTCAGCCGCCGGCTTTTGGCGGACGCGCGCACTTCTTCGCCGATGCGGCCACGCTGGCCGAGTTCGGCCTGCCGGCCGGGCGCTACGTGCAACTGCTGGTGCGCGTGACCGAGCCGTACAGCCGCGCGCGGGCCGAGGCCGTGGCCGGCGAGCTGCGCGCGCGCCTGGGCGATCTGGGCGTGCCGGTGGCCGTCACCATCTACCAGGACCCGGACAAGCACTGGGGCCGCCGCTTTGTAGAAGGCTCGATGCTGATCCTGCAGTGGATGGCGGGCGCGGCCCTGTTCCTGAGCGTGGTCCTGGTGATGAGCACGCTGACCGCCCTGATCACCCAGCAGACCGACCAGATCGGCGTGATCAAGGCCATCGGCGGACGCCGCCGCGACATCGTGGGGACTTACCTGGCGGGCATCCTGGTCTACGGCGCGGTGGCGTTAACCGTCGCGTTACCGGCCGGCCTGCTCACGGCGTTCTACGCCACGCAGGCTTTCCTCAACCTCTTCAACGTTGACTACGTGGAGTTCCAGTTCTCGACCCGGGCCGTGATTCTGCAAGTGTTGGCCGCGCTGGCGGCGCCGGTGCTGGCCGGCCTGCTGCCGGTGCTGCGCGGCGCCGCGCTGAGCGTGCGCGAGGCTATCGCCACTTACGGCGTCGGCGCGGACTTCGGACCCGGCCCGTTTGACCGCCTGGTGGACCGTTTCGGCGAGCGCTTTCTGCCGACCGCCTACGCCGCCGCGCTGGGCAACCTGTTCCGGCGCAAGAGCCGCCTGGCGCTGACGGTGCTGGTGCTGACGACGGCGGGCGTGGCCTTCCTGGTGGTGATGGCGCTGGTCTCGTCCATGCTCCTGACCGTCGACAATGACACGGCCCGGCGCGCCTATGCCGTGCGGGTGGGCTTCACGGCCAGCCAGTCGGCTGACCGGGTGCGGACGGTTCTGGAGGGCGTGCCCGGCCTGGAGCGCTCCGAGCTGTGGCTGAGCAGCAACGCCACGCTGCTGCGCGCCGGCGAACGGCTGGCGGACTCGGCCGGGCTGGGCGCGCAGCTGGTGGGCCTGCCGCTGGACTCGGATATGTATCGGCCCCTGCTCACGGCTGGCCGCTGGCTGCGGCCTGGCGACGCGCGCGTGCTCGTGATCAGCCAGGACACGGCCAGCCAGAATGGCCTGGCGCTGGGCGACACCGTCACCCTGGACCTCGGCCCGGCCGGCGGCGAGGCCTGGGAGATCGTCGGGACCTACCAGGTCATCTTCGGCGGCGGCTTCGCGACCGAGGAGCTCTACGCGCCCCTGGACGCAGTGCGGGCGGCGCTGGGCACGGACGCCGCCGTCACGCGCGTCCTGGTGCGGACCACGGACGACGGCCTGGAAGCCGCGCAGGCCGCCGCCGACCGCCTGCGCGAGCGCTTCGAGGCTGACGGGTTCAAGGTCGATCTGTACACCAGCGCCGTGACGCTGGAGGAGCGCGCCTTCACGCTCAACCAGTTCAGCCCGGTGGTGTCCACGCTGCTCGGATTGGCGATGCTGCTGGCCAGCGTCGGCGGCATCGGCCTGGCCAGCGCGCTCAGCCTGAGCGTCATGGAGCGCACGCGCGAGATCGGCGTGCTGCGCGCCATCGGCGCGCGGTCGGCCACGCTCCTGTCGCTCTTCCTGATGGAAGGCGTGCTGCAGAGTCTGTTGAGCTGGGTGTTGGCCGTGCCGATCGCGTATCTGTTAGCCCAGCCGTTGGCGCGCCAGCTGGGCCAGACGATGCTGGAAGTCAACCTGGATTACGCCTTCAATGGTTGGGCCGTGCTGCTGTGGCTGGGCGTCACCGTGCTCATCGGGGCTCTGGCCGCGCTCGGCCCGGCGCGCGCCGCCGCCCGGATCAGCGTCCGGGAAAGCCTGGCCTATGCGTGATAGACTCTGGCCATCCCGCCGGCCGGAGTTCGCGCGTGAGCACTGCCCTCCCCTCCACAGACGTCCCCTTCGTCGCTGTCGTCCAACACGTTAAAGAAGCCACCTTGGTGCTGCACGCCGACCTGGCGTTCTGGCAGGCGCGGCTGCGGGGCACCGGCCTGCACCCCTACAATGCCGGCGGCCAGGCTGAGCTGGCCCTGAGCGCCACGGCCCTGGCCTGGCAGGGCAGCCGCACCCGCGAGTTCACTCTCGGCCTGACGGTGTCCCGGCAGCCGGCCGGCGACCGCCGAGACGGCCTGTACCTGGTGCACGCCTTTAACTCCTCGCGCCTGTTCGCGTTCATCGAGCGGACTTTCTTCCAGACGCCCTATTACCCGGCCGAGATCACCGTCGCGGCCGGCCCGCCGGCCCGGTTCACGGTCGGCGACGCGCGCGGTTCAGCCTGCCAGGCCGCCATGGCGGCGGCGCGCGCGCCGGCCACGGTCCAGGACGAAGACTGGCGCGGCCCCATCTATCTAGGCGGGACAGCCGCACGGCGCTATTTCATCGCGCGCCTGGCCGGCTCCACGGCGGTCTATCCGTTCCTGCCCGGCGTCGATACGCTGACGCTGGCCCCGCACCCGGCCACGCCGGCCTTCGGCTGGCTGGTGGACTCACACGCGGCCGGGGCCGAGTGGCGCCTGCGCGTGGACGCCGTGCACGCGCGCTCGCGGACGTTCACTGAGGTTTGAAAGGCCGCCAGCCGCTTGGGGGAGACCATGCCTGCAATCTTCCGGCCGGCCTCATCTGATCGAACGATCCCACGCCGCCCGTCGGCAGTGCTTTGGCTCATCCTGGCGGCCCTCCTGGCCGCCTGCGCGGCCCCGCCCAGTCCGGCCGCCACCTCGGCACCCGCGGCCACGATCGCGCCCACCGCCACGTTCAGCGCCCCCACTGCAACAGCGCCGCCGCCCACGCTGGTCGTGCTCGGTGACTACCCGCGCCTGGCGCCGGAGGCCATGCGCGCCGATCTGGACGAGCTGTTTCATCGTCTGGAGACCACGCACCCGGACCCCTACGCCCGCCGCCCCAAAGCTGAAATCGACCAAGAACGCGAGCGTCTGGCGCAGGCGCTGTCACAGCCGCTCTCGGTGCTGGACTTCTATCGTCAGGTGGCGCCGCTGGTCAACAGCCTGGGTGACGGTCACACCCTCGTCTTCCCGCCGGACGAGGCGCTCGCCGGCGTGATGACGAGTGAGCGCGCCTTCCCGCTGGTGATCGAAGGCGAGGGCGGCCGCGTCTACGTCATGGGCGATCTGGCCGGCGAGACCGGCGTGCCGCTCGGCAGCGAGGTGTTGGCCGTGGACGGCTGGCCGGCGGCCGCGCTCCAGGCCGAGGTGCAGCGTTACTTCCCCCAAACGCGCGTCCTCCCCACGCTCGCCCTCTGGCTGCTACTGGGCTCGCCGGCCGAATTCGAGGTGGAGCTGCTGCCGCCGGGCGCCAGCGCGCCGGTTGTGCAGAGGGTCCCCAGCCTGACGGCGGAGGCGAGTTCCCGGCCGGCCGCCAACGCCGGCGCGCCGCCGGCACTGGTGACCTACACGGCCTTTCCGGGCGAATCCATCGGCCTGCTGACGCTCAACGCTTTTGTCGGTATCGGCCCCCTGCTCAAAGCGCCCTTCGCCCAGGTCCAGGCCGAGGGCGTCTCACACCTCATCATCGACGTGCGCGCCAACGGCGGCGGCCTGTACCAGGAAATCAACGCCGTCATGGACTACCTCACCGACCAGCCCTATCGGCAGTGCGCGCGCCGTTCTCAGGCTCCGTTCGGCGGCTACGGGTCCGGCGCTCCCCGCGAGGCGGCATGCGAGTTGATCCAGCCATTCCCGGCCGAGCAGCGTTACCCGGGGGACCTCTACCTCCTGATCGGGCCGGACACGTTCTCGTCCGGGATCGTCTTCGCGACCATCCTGCAGGATTACGACCTGGCGCTGCTGATCGGCGAGCCGACCAGCGACACGGCCTCCTTCTGCGCGGACGTCGCCTCGGAGATGACGCCGTTGCCACGGACCGGCTTGCTCCTGCAAATCTCGCGCACCTGCCAGGTCCGCCCCAGCGGCGAGTTGGACGCGAACGGCGTCCAGCCGGACGTAGAGATCAAGACCACACTGGCGCAGCGCCTGGCCGGCGAAGACCCGGTCCTGGACTACACGCTTGACCTGATCCGCAGCTTGACGCCAACACCATAGCTGGTGAGCGGCGGGTTGCGGGCCGCGCGGCCGACTTGATTACTTTGCTCAGGCATTCTCTATGACATATTGCCGGTCCCAAGGCCGGCCGATCTCAAATACAAAGAGAAAGTCCGCCACAACCAACCGCTGTCTTAACGCTGTCGAAAATGAAGGGGGTGCCCCATGCGGCCAGCCAGCCTGACGACTTCACGTTCGCTTGTCTTCTGGGGAGTAGCGCTTTTCTGCGCCTTGCTGTTTGGGTTAACGGCCGCGGACCGGGCCGAGATGGCCGCCCAGGCGGTGACCTATACGCTGGGGGTGGCGCCGTGTGACACGACGCTGCAGGCCTGCCTCAATGCCGCCGATCATGGCGATACGATTCTGATCCCGGCCGGCACGTACACGGAAAGCCTGACCCTGGACAAAGCGGTCAACCTGACCGGTGCAGACCGCGCGACCACCATCATCTCTGCCGCCGCCAACCAGCGCGTCCTCACGATTACCGGCGCCGCCATCAGCAACACCGTGATCTCGGGCCTCACCTTCACCGGCGGTCGTGCTCTCAACGATCACGGCGGTGGTGTGAAGGTGAGCGGCCTGGCCGAGCCAACCCTGGATCATGTCGCGATCACCAACAACTTCACGGCCTACAGCGGCGGCGGCCTGATTAATAGCAGCGTGATGACGCTGACCAATTCCATCGTGGCGTATAACGTCGCCCAGGGCTCCGGCGGCGGAGGCGGCGTCTGGACCGGCTGCCTGGTGGGCAATTGCCGCATCTACATCAGCGACACGACCATCAGTAACAATATTGTGACCGCCTTGCCGTCTTACGGAGCTGGCTTGTATAACGCCGCCGTGGCGGAGTTGGTCAATGTGACGATCCATACGAACAACGGCCGCCAGGGTGCCGGCCTCGCCAACTTTGAGCCCACCAGCGTCATGACGGTGACGAACGCCACCATCACCAAGAACGGCTTCTCGGCGCTGCCGTTCAGCAACTACTCCGCCATCCTCAACTTCGGCACTCTCACCCTCGTCAATGCCACTATCAGCGGCAACGGCAACTTCGCCGTGACCACGAACGGCGGCATCTGGAATGCGAGTTCGAGCGGCGCCTTCACCCTCAGAAACACCATCGTGGCCGATAACATCGGGGGCAATTGCGGCTATACCAGCATTCCCTTTGTGAATGACGGCGGCAACCTGCAGTCCGGACCCGATACCGGCTGCGTGGCGAACTCCGGGGAATTGCCGGCGGGCGATTCCCGCCTCTATGGACTCGCCAACCAGGGCGGGCCGACCCAGACGATGGCCCTGGCGACCGGAAGCGCCGCCATCGACGCCGGGGTGTCGGCCTATTGCCCCATCACCGACCAACGGGGCGCTCTTCGGTCTAGCCCGTGTGACAGCGGCGCCTTTGAACGGACGACCTCCGATACCAACCTCTTCTTGCCTCTCATAAGACGGTAGGCGCACAAACGTGGCCGGCGTTCGGCCGGTCAGGGCCGGCCAGCCGGCCCAACCGCTCGGGTTTGCAGTGGGCCGGCCGACTAGGCCGCGCCTTCCCCAAACCAGCCAGCGGCCGGCGTGGTTAGACACCGCCGGACCGGCCTGTTATACTGCCTCACACTTGGTGAGTTGTTAATCTACGGAACTTGGTCCGGGTACGCCTCGTCATAAAGGTATGACTGTCGCTGACGCCCACCTGCAAGAATTGGACAACCACCTCGACCGCTGGCTGTGGCGCCTGCGCGTGCGCGCCGCGCTGGCCTGGGCGGTGCGCGGACTGGCCGCCGGCTTGTCGGCCGGCTTAGGCCTGGCGTTGGTGGCGCGGCTCACGCCCGTCCAGCCCGTGGCCGTGCTCGCCGGCGTGGCGGCCGGTCTCGCCCTGGCCGGCCTCGTCATCGCCCTGGGCGTCGGCTTCTTCTGGCCGCGCCCGCGCCTGGCCGCCGCCCGTCATCTTGACCGCGTCCTGGGCCTGGCCGAGCGCACCTCGGCTGCGCTGGAACTGGCCGCCCGGCCGGACCTGGCGCCGGAGTGGCTGCGGCGCGATCAGTGGGCGGATGCCGCCCGCGCCGCCCAGCAAGCGCCGGCCCGCCAGCGGTTGCCGCTGTGGACGGTCCCGCTGCGCGAAGTATTGCTGACCGCCATCGTCCTGGCCGCCCTGGTGGGCGCTCTCGTCCTCCCCAATCCCCAGCAAGCTGTATTGGCCCAGCGCCAGGCCGTCCAACAGGCCGTGGCCGAACAGGTCCAGCAGCTCGAAGAACTCATCCAGCAGATCGAAAGCGATCCAGCGCTGACCGAAGAGCAGCGAGACGCGCTGACGCAGCCCCTGGAAGACGCGCAGCAGCGTTTGCAGGAGCCGACCCTGTCCGAGGCCGAGGCGCTTCAGGCGCTGGCCGAGGCCCAGCAGGAGGTGCGCGCGCTTCAGGACCCCAACGCCGAGAACGAGGCGGCGGCGCTGCAGGAGGCCGGCCAGACCTTGAGCCAGAACCCGACGACGCAAGGCGCCGGGGAGGCCCTGGCTAACGGCGATTTCCAGCAGGCCGGTGACGCCCTGTCGCAGATCGACCCGGCGCAGCTCTCCGAAGCGGAACGCCAGGCTTTGGCGGATCAGCTCGAGCAGACCGCCGACCAGCTCCAGAACGGCAGCCCGCAGACAGCGGAGCAGCTGCGGCGCGCGGCTGAGGCGCTGCGCCAGGGCGACAGCCAGGCGGCCGGTGAGGCCCTGGATCAGGCCGCGCAATCCATGGCCGAGGCCGGTGAACAGGCCGCGCAATCCCAGGCGGCCGGGCAGGCGGCCTCTCAAGTTGAGCGTGCCCAGCGCGCCATCGCCCAGGCCAGCCAGGGTCAAGGCCAGGCCGGTCAAGATGGACAAGGGCAGGGTCAAGGCCAAGGCCAGGGTCAAGGTCAACAAGGCCAGGGCCAGGGTCAGAATGGCCAGGGCCAGGGGCAAGGCAGCGGCCAGGGGCAGGGCCAGGGCGGCGGCGGCGGCGCCGGGCGCGGTGAAGGCGACGGCAACGCGCAGGGCGGCCAGGCCACGGGCACGAGCCAGGGCAACGGCCCCGGCGACGGCGGCGAGCGCGCCTACGAGCCCATCTACGCTCCCTATCGTCTGGGCGGCACCGATGGCTCAGACGTGACCCTGCCGAACCAGGGCAACGGCGATCCCGGCAGCGACGTGGTCGGCCAGGGTCCGACCAATCCGCAGAACACGGGTGAAGTCACCGTGCCGTACAACGAGGTCTATAACGATTATCGCGACACCGCCTACTCCGCGGTGGATCAGGGCGAATATCCGCCCGAGTTGCGCGATGTGGTGAAGGACTACTTCTCATCCCTGGAGCCGTAACGGGCGTCGCCTCAAGCGCGAAGGGGGTCCGCCGGACCGGGCGGGCCGTCTTGGCGCTTGGCGCGTTAATGGCGGCGAAGCGATCGGAGGCAACATGGCGCTGGCGGACACACAAACGACGACCCGGCCGGAGCTGACCGTCCCGCAGTTCCGCGAGACGGCGGCCCTGCTTGAGGCCGAGATCGGCAAGGTGATCGTGGGCCAGGCTGAGGTGGTCCGTCACGCGCTGATCTGCCTGGTGGCCGGCGGCCACGCCTTGCTGGAGGGCGTGCCCGGTCTGGGCAAGACGATGCTGATCAAGACCCTGGCCGAGGCGCTGGACCTGCGCTTCGCGCGCATCCAGTTCACGCCGGACCTGATGCCGGCCGACATCGTCGGCACCGACATTCTGGAGGAGACGCCGGACGGCCAGCGCGCCTTTCGCTTTCAGCCCGGCCCGATCTTCGCCAACCTGGTCCTGGCGGACGAGATCAACCGCGCCACTCCCAAGACGCAGTCGGCGCTGCTGGAGGCCATGCAGGAGCAGTCGGTGACGGTGGCCAAGCGCACGTATCCTCTGGCGCCGCCCTTTTTCGTCCTGGCCACGCAGAACCCGATCGAGATGGAGGGCACCTATCCGCTGCCGGAGGCCCAGCTCGACCGCTTCCTGTTCAAGATCAACGTCACCTTCCCGTCCACGGCGGACCTGGTGGAGATTCTGGCCCGCACCACGGGCAGCCAGCGGCCGGCGGCCGGCCGGGCCGCGGACGGTGACCAACTGCTGGCGATGGGCCGGCTGGCGCGTCAGGTGCCGGTGCCGTCTCACGTGGCCGAGTACGTGGCCCGGCTGGTGGTGGCCTCGCACCCGGACAGCGACGGCGCGCCGCCGCTCGTCAAACAGTTCGTGCGCTATGGCTCATCGCCGCGCGGCGGGCAGGCCCTGATCCTGGGCGCCAAGATCACGGCCCTGCTGGCCGGGCGCGTCAACGTGGCCTTCGCCGATGTGGCGGCCGTGGCCCCGGCCGCGCTGCGCCACCGCCTGCTGCTCAACTTCGAGGGCCAGGCCGAGGGCGTCACCACCGACCAGGCCGTCGCCGAACTGCTCACGACCGTCCCGCAAAAATGACCGGCCCTCGCCGCCGAGCACGATTTTTGGATGGGTTGACGTCACCCTGGCGCAAGCCGGGGTCCAGCTTCTGGCGCCTTGGCCTGGATTCCGGCTCCCCGCCTCGCCCCGCTTTGAGGGCCATGGTTTGCCGCAATGCCATGAGCGCCCGGCGCCGGGACCTGGAGCGCGCGCGCCTGCGCCGGCTCTGCGTCTCGGCGACTCTGCGGCGCAGCCCATGGGCCGCGGCCGATGCTGTTTGACGAGACCACCTTCCGCAAGCTCGACCGCCTGGCGCTGGTGGCGTCCCAGGTGCGCGCCGGCGTGCTCAAGGGCGAACGCCGTTCCACCAAGCGCGGCACGTCCATCGAGTTTGCCGATTACCGCGACTACACGCGCGGCGACGACTTGCGGCGCGTGGATTGGAACGTCTTCGCCCGGCTGGAACGGCCTTTCATCAAACTGCTGGAAGAGGAAGAGGACCTGGCCGTCCACGTGCTCGTGGATGCCTCGCGGTCGATGGCGTGCGGGTCCGGCCTCCAGCACAAGTTCGATTACGCCCGCCGGCTGGCCGCCGCCCTGGGCTACATCGCCCTGGCCGCCGGCGACCGGCTGACCGTGGCCCTGCTGCGCGACGCCGCCCCGGCCGCGCAGTTCGGGCCGACGCGCGGCCGCGGCCAGGCTGTGCGCCTGCTGCGCTTCTTGGAGGCGCAGACGCCGGCCGGAGCGACGGCGTTATCCGAGGCGCTGCGCGCTTATGCCCTGGCGGCCCGCCGCCCCGGCCTGGTCTTCCTGATCTCGGACCTGTTCGCGCCGGACGGGTTTGAAGCCGGCCTGGCCCAGCTTCAGGGCCGCGGCTATGAAGTCAATCTGGTGCATGTCCTGGCGCCGGAAGAAGTGGACCCGCCGCTGGCCGGCGACCTGCGCCTGATCGACAGCGAGACCGGCGCGCCTCAGGATGTGACTCTGGACGGCGGCCTGCGCGACCTGTACCACCGCCGCCTGCGGGCCTGGCAGGACGAAATCGAGACCCATTGTCTGAAGCGCCGCGCCAACTACGTGCCCGTGACCACGGACCTGGCCTGGGATGAGTTGGTGCTGGCGCAGTTGCGCCAGCGCGGATTGATCAAGTAGTTCACTGACCGCTCTCGACTACCCGATGGCCTTCCTCACGCCTCTCGCCCTCGCCCTCGGCGCGCTCGCGCTGCCGATCCTGGTGCTGTACATGCTTAAGCTGCGGCGCCGCGAGGTGGAGGTGTCGTCGGTGATGCTATGGCAGCGCCTGCTGCGCGACCGGGAGGCCAACGCGCCCTGGCAGCGCCTGCGCCGCAACCTGCTCCTGCTCCTGCAATTGCTGCTCCTGGCGCTGCTGGTCCTGGCGCTGGCGCGGCCCTTTGTCAGCGTGCCGGTGGTCGCCCGCGGCGCCGTGATCGTGCTGCTGGATGCCTCCGCCTCCATGAACGCCGCCGACGTGGCGCCCAGCCGCTTCGAGGCCGCGCGCGCGGCCGTGCGCCAGCTCGTGGACAACCTGGCCGCCGACAGCCGCATGTCTTTGATCCGCGTCGCCGCTCAGCCCGATGTGCTGGCCTCCGGCCTGGCGGACAAAGACGCGCTGCGCGCGGCCCTGGCCGCGGCCACGGTGACGCAAGGCCCGGTCGATTGGGCGGCCGCCTTCGCCCTAGCGTCCGGCGCCGTGCGCGGGGCGCGCCTGGATCAATCCACGATCGTCATCGTCTCCGACGGCGGCCTGCCGGATGATCTGCCGCCGCTGCCCGGCGAGATCCGCTACGTGCCCATCGGGTCCAGCGCCGAGAACCTGGCCGTGGCGGCGCTGTCGCTGCGCGGGACCGGCGCCGGCCTGCAGCTCTTCGCGCGCGTGACCAACGCCGGCGATACGGCCCGCACGGTGCTGGCGTCCATCACCGTGGATGGGGATCTGCTCAGCGCCCAGCAGCTGGACGTGCCGGCCGGCGCCTCCGCCGATCTGGTCCTGGATGATCTGCCGGACGTGCCGGCCGCGTACGCGGTCGCGCTCTCCGTGCCGGGCGGCGCGGAGGGCCTGGACGCGTTGGCGCTGGACGATACCGCCTGGGCCATCTACCAGCCGCCGGCCTCCGGGCGCGCGCTGCTGGTCTCGCCCGGCAATGTCTTTCTCGAGCAGATGCTGACGGCGCTGCCCGGCCTGCAGCCCTTCCGCCTGTTACCGGGCGCGCAGCCGCCCGACGAGCCCTTTGACCTGTACATCCTGGACAGCCTGACCGACACCCTGGCTGTGCCGACGGCGGAACTACTGGTGGTCAACCCGAGCTCCGGCGGCGATCTGTTCCAGGTGGGCGAGGTCTTCACCAACACCCAGCTCGTGCGCGTGGCGGCCAACGATCCGCTGGCACAATACCTCGATTGGAGCGCCGTGCGCGTCCTGCAGGCCCGCCGCGTCAGCGTGCCGGCCTGGGCGCGCGTGGTGGTGGAGGCCGAAGGCGGGCCGCTGGTGTTTGCCGGCGAGACTGGCGGGCGGCGCGTGGCCGTCATCACGTTCCGCCTGCAAGACTCGGATCTGCCGCTGCAGCTGGCCTTCCCGATCCTGATCTCCAACCTGATCAACTACCTCGCCCCGGCGCAGGCTTTCTCGGCGCCGGATGGCTTGCGCGTGGGCGAGACGTTGCTCATCAAGCCGGGCGGCGGCGACCGGGCCATCGCGATCGACAACCCGGACGGCGTCCGCTACCAGGCGGCGGCGACGGAGGCCGGGGTGCTCTTCGCGGACAGCGATCGGCTCGGCGTCTACACTGTCGTCTCCAATCAGTCTGTCCTGGGCCGTTTCGCCGTCAACCTTTTCAACTCAGCTGAGAGCGCCATCCGGCCGGCCGCCACCATCCGCGTCGGCCGCGCCGACGTGCCGGCCTCGCTGGAGGCGGAGGTCGGCCAGTTGGAGTTGTGGCCCTGGATTGCGGCCGCCGGGGTGGGGCTGCTGCTCATCGAGTGGTGGGTCTACCAGCGCGGGGCCACTCTGCCGGCGCTGCCCGGCTGGCGCGGCTGGTTCCGGCGCAAGAAGAACGCGGCTTGAGCGCCGCGCGCAGGCATGGAGGCGCTATGACAGCGATTGACACGCCCACCCTGGTGAACTGGATTGTGCAGGGCGGCATCAGCCTGGTCTTTGGCCTGCTGGGCGGTTACCTGGGGAGCTGGTTCCAATATCGCTTTACGCGGCAGTTGGAACAGGAGCGGGAGCGCAAGGCGCTGCGTGAACGCCTGACGGAGGGCGTGGGCCGGTTCCTGGCCGCGCAGCAGCGCGCCGGGTTGACGCCCGATCACGTCCTCGCCTTTCTCAAGCGCTTTTCGCTCAACGTGTTGGCGTTGGCCGGCGTGGCGCTGGCCTTCGTCTGGGCGCCGTGGGCGGGCCTGGCCGGGCTGTTTGCCTGGGGCCTGGCGCTGGGCTGGGGCCGCCACCTCTAAACGTCATGACTTTCTCCGCGCCGTGGTGGTTGCTGCTGCTGGCGAGCCTGCCGCTCTTTGTGTGGCTGGGCTGGCCGTCGCGCGGCCCCAGCCGGCGGCGCGAGATTCTGAGCCTGGCGCTGCGCCTGCTGTTGGCGCTGCTGCTGATGTTGGGCCTGGCCGGCCCGGAGGTCCGACGCGCCGCGGACACCCTCTCGGTGGTCTTCCTGGTGGACGCCTCCGACTCCATGCGCGTCCCCCTGACGACTGACGCCGGCGTCACGTCGCCGTATCAGCTGGCCCTGGCCTACGTGCGCCGGGCGCTGGCAGAGATCGGCCCGGATGACCAGGCCGGCGTGGTGCTCTTCGGCGCCGAGGCCGTGGTGGAGCGCCCGCTCTCAGGCCAAGACACCCTCGACCTGCCGACCTCGAAAGTGACGACGCTGCAAACCGATCTGGCCGGCGCCATCCGGCTCGGGCTGGCGCTGCTGCCGTCGGACACGGCCCGGCGCCTGGTGATCCTCTCGGACGGCCTGGAGACTTCCGGCGACGCGCTGGCGGCCGCGCGGCTGGCGGCTTTGACCGGCACGCAGATCACGGTTGTGCCGTTCGGCGTCAGCGGCGGCGCGGAAGCGCAACTGACCTCCGTCAAGGCGCCGTCCCGGCTGCGCCAGGGCGAGGCCTTCGCGCTGGAGATCGTGGTCGAGTCGACGTCCGAGCAGACGGTGGGCGTGCGCGTGCTGGCCGGCGACCAGGTGGCCTATTCTGGCGAGTTGACGCTGCGCCGCGGGCGCAACGCCTTTTCCCTGCCGCTGCAGGCCGGTGAGCCCGGCTTCGCGGCCTACCGCGTGCAGATCACGCCGGCCGGCGCCGCCGATACCTTCTATCAAAACAACGAGCTGGCCGCCTTCACCCAGGTGGCCGGCCCGCCGCGCCTGCTGCTGGTGGCCAACCCAGCCGCGCGCGACGGCGTGGCCGGCCATGTCGAGTTGGTCGCGGCCCTGCAGGCCTCCGGTCTGCCGGTGGAGGTCATCCCTCCAGCGCAGCTGCCGTCCGAGCTGCCGGCCCTGGCCGAGTACGCGTCCGTGATCCTGGTCGATGTCCCCGCGCGCGCCCTGTCACGCCGCCAGCTGGAGGCCTTGGAGACGTACGTGCGCGACCTGGGCGGCGGGCTGGTGGCGGTGGGCGGGCCGACCTCTTACGGCGTGGGCGGTTACTTCCGCACGCCGCTGGCCGACGTGCTGCCCGTGGACATGGAGATCAAGGACGAGAAGCGCCGCGCCCGCCTGACGCTGGTCTTCGTCATCGACAAGTCCGGCAGCATGTCTGAGCTGGCCGGCGGGGTGACGAAGGTGGATCTGGCCAAGGAGGCCGTGCTGCGGTCGATTGAGCTGCTCAGCCCGAGCGACAAGGTCGGCGTGATCGCCTTCGACGACAGCGCGGCCTGGGTGGCGCCGATCACGTCGCTCGAGGACGCCGACGCCATCCTGAACGCGGTGGGCACGATCCGCGCCGACGGCGGCACCGATATCTTCGCCGGCGTTAAGCTGGCTGCGGACACGCTGCCGCAGGACGATGGCGCGGTCAGGCATGTCATCCTGCTCACCGACGGCGGTGCCGACCCGACCGGCATCCCGGAGATGGTGCGGCGCATGTACGAGCAGGACGGCATCACGCTGTCGTCGGTCGGCGTGGGGCCGGGCGCCGCGCCCTTCCTGCCGCAGCTGGCCGAGGCCGGCGGCGGCGCTTATCATTTCACCGACGACCCCAGCACGATCCCGGCCATCTTCGCCGAGGAGACCACGCTGGCCACGCGCGCTTACATCGTGGAGCAGGAGTTCTTTCCGCGCCAGGTCAGCCCGAGCCCGATCCTGACCGGCATCGCTGCGGCACCGCGGCTGCTTGGCTACATCGGCACCACCGCCAAGAGCGCGGCCCAGACCATCCTGGTCAACCCAGACAGCCCCAACCCGGAGGCGCCCGATCCGGTGCTGGCGGCCTGGCAATACGGCCTGGGTAAGTCGGTGGCCTGGACCTCGGATGCCACCGGCCGCTGGGCCAAGGACTGGGTGAGCTGGGACCAGTTTGCGCGCTTCTGGGCGCAGGCGGTGCGCTACACCCTGAGCACGGGCGGCGCGACGGCGACTTCGGTGCAGGTGACTCGGGCGGGCGCGCAGGCCCTGATCAGCGTCGACGCCCAATCGGACGCCGGCGCCTATCTGAACGGCCTGACCGTCCAGGCAAATGTGGTGGACCCGGATGGCGTCACGCAGACCGTCACGCTGCAACAGACGGCGCCCGGCCGCTACACCGGCGCCTTCACGCCGACGGGCGAAGGCGCTTATCTGATCCGTGTCGCCGGCACCGACCCGGCCGCCCCGGCGGAGGCGGCGGCCCTGGCCCAAACAGCCGGCTGGGTGTTGTCTTACTCGCCGGAGTATCAGATCAGCCTGCCCGCCGCCGATGCCGATCTGAACGCGGCGCCGCCGAATGTGCGCGCGCTGCTGCAGTTGGCCGCGGTCACCGGCGGCGGCTCGGTGACGGGCGCTTACGCGCAGGTCTTCGCGCATGACCTGCCCCAGCCGCCCAGCGCCGCGCGCCCCATCTGGCCGTGGCTGTTGCTGGCGGCCGTCCTGTTGCTGCCCCTTGATATCGCCGTGCGCCGTCTGGTGCTGACGCGCCTGGACGCGCGCCGCGCCTGGGCGCGCCTGCTGGCCTTCCTGGCGATCCGGACCCCGGCCGCGGCGCCGGTGGCGCCGGAACGCGCCCAGCAGTTGTCTTCATTGTTCCGGGCCAAGGAGCGCGCCGGCGAGGCGGCCCCGCGCGGCCCGGAGTCGCCGGCCGCGCCCGCCCCGCCGCCGGCGACACCGTCGGCTGGGGCACAACCCCGGCCCTCCCAGCCGGTCGCTCCACCGCCGCCGACCTCGCCGCCTGCGGCGACCTCAACTCCCGACACCTCTACCTCCGCCGCGCTGCTCGCCCGGAAACGCGCGCGCGACAAGAAACAACCCTAGTTGCTGCGGCGGCGGCCAACGAAGGCCAACCGTCGCAAAGCCCCGCGTCTGCGGGGCCGCGGGTAACGTTAGAGCGTGTTTTCCCCGAGCGCTCAGCAACCGGACAGGCCGGGCCGGTCCACGGGCTGGGCCGGGCCTGGTAAGATACGACTTTGCCGGGGGCGATCTTTGACGCGCGGTCGATCTGCGTCAGCGGGGCAGGGGAGAGCCGGACGCCACAGCGGGTGGGCACCAACTTGAGCCAGCGTGTGTCGAGCATAGCGCAGGCCTTGAAGCCGGCGCGTTACAGCCTGTTGGGCGGCAGCGTGCTGCTGCTGGTGATGGCGGCCGTCTTTCTGGGCGTCCGCGCTGAGTGGCCGCGCCTGGTGATCAGCGACCTGGTCTCGCCTATCGTCGACGCCTGGGCCTGTCTGGCCTTGATTGGGGCGGCGCGCGTGTCGGCGCGTCACTTCTCGCGGAACACGGCCATTGGCTGGGGGCTGCTGGCGGCCGCGGCGGGCGCCTGGCTCATCGGCGACCTGATCTGGCTGACGCTGGAGCTCGGCCTCCAGGAGCCGCCCTTCCCGTCCCTGGCCGACTTCTTCTACTGGCTCTATTACCCGTTGTTCCTCGTGGGCGTCCTGTGGCTGCCCAGCGGCGCGCAGACTCGTCTGCAGCGCGTCAAAGGTCTGTTCGACATCGGCATCACCTTCCTGGCGACCTCCCTGGTCTTCTGGTGGTTCTGGATCGGTCCGCTGCTGGCGTCCGGCCTGGCTGAGGGCGCTGACGCGCTGGCGCTGGCTGCCACCGCGGCGTACCCGGTGGGTGACCTGATCCTGGTCTTCGTGCTCCTCACGGTGCTGTTCCGGCCGCTGCCGGAGCAGCCGCCCTGGCCGTTGTGGCTGCTGATGGCCAGCGCCGGTATCGGCATCCTGTGTGATGGCGTCTATGGCCAACAATCCCTGGGCGGCACCTACGCCAGCGGCGGGCTGCTGGACGTGGGCTGGTTGGCCACCGTCGTGCTGTTGGCCTGGGCCGGGCGCTTGCAGGCGGCCTCGCGGCCGGCCCTTCCCAGACCGGTGCTGGCCGCGTCCGCGGACCGGGGCAGCTACCTGCGCGCGGCCGTGCCCTACCTCTTCGTGATCAGCGCGTACGCTCTGCTGGTGATCGACTGGACGTCGGGTGTGTCACGGATGTCCCTCTCCGGTCTGACCCATCTCCAGCTCGGCCTGGGCGGGCTGATCGTCCTGGTGTTGGCCCGCCAAATGCTGGCCCTGGGCGAGAACATCCGCCTAAACCAGCGGCTGCACCTGGAGCTGACCGAGCGCCAGCGGGCGGAGGCTGACCTGCAGCAGGCCAACGACCGCCTGCGCCAGGAGGTCCGGGAGCGGCAGTGGGCCGAGACGGCGCTGCGCCAGAGTGAAGCCCGCCTGCGCTATGAAGTCCTGCACGACATGCTGACCGGCTTGCCCAACCGGGCGCTATTGATGGACCGCCTCGGGCACGCCGTCGAGCGCAGCCGGCGCAACCCCGCCTTCCGTTTCGCGCTTCTGTTCCTGGACTTCGACGGCTTCAAGGTCGTCAACGACAGCCTCGGCCACTTGCTGGGAGACCGGCTGCTGGTGGAGATCGCGTACCGGCTGGGTCACGCCCTGCGCAAGGCGGACACGGTTGCCCGGCTGGGCGGCGATGAGTTCGTGGCGTTGCTGGAGGACGTGGATGGCGAAGCCGACGCCCTGTCGGCCCTGGCGCGGCTGCAGACCGCGCTCGAGCAGCCCTTTGAGTTGGACGGCCACAAGGTCTTCGCCACGGCCAGCATCGGCGTCGTCCTGGGCGAGCTGGGCTACGAACGGGCCGAGGATGTGCTGCGTGACGCCGACATCGCCATGTATGAGGCCAAGCTGCAGGGGAAGGCGCGCCATGCCATGTTCAACCAGGACATGCGGCACCGCGCTCTCACGCGCCTGAGCCTGGAGAGCGAGTTGCGCCAGGCCCTCGAACGGCAGGAGTTCCTGCTGGCCTACCAGCCGATCTATGACCTGCGCCAGCTGCGGACGGCCGGTTTCGAAGCCCTGCTGCGCTGGCGGCATCCCGCGCGCGGCTTTGTTTCGCCGGGCGAGTTCATCCCGGTGGCCGAAGAGACTGGCCTGATCGTGCCGATTGGGCAATGGGTGCTGCGCGAAGCCTGCCGCCAGCTGCGCGCCTGGCAGCCGCAGCTGCCGGCCGACCAGCCGGTCAGCATCAGTGTGAACCTGTCGGCGCGCCAGTTCCGGCAGGCCAACCTGGTGGAGTATGTGCAGCAGGTGCTGCAGGACACCGGCCTGCCCAGCCACAACCTGAAACTCGAGATCACCGAGAGCGCCATCATCGAAGACGCCGCGGCCGCCACCGCCTCGCTGCAGGGATTGCGCGCGCTCGGCGTGCAGGTCTACATCGACGACTTCGGCACCGGCTACTCGTCGTTGAGCTACCTCTACCGTTTCCCCATCGACGCCCTCAAGATCGACCGGGCCTTCATCAGCCGGATCGACGCCGAAGGCCGGAATATTCAGATCGTGCGCACCATCGTGACGCTGGCCCACGATCTGGGGTTGAGTGTGGTGGCGGAGGGGGTGGAGACGCTCGAGCAGGCGCGCGCCATCCGCTTGCTGGGTTGCGAGCAGGCCCAGGGGTATCTGATCGCCCAGCCTCTGGACAGCGGGCAGGTGGCCGAGTATCTGGGGGGGCGCGAACACCAGACGGGGGCGCTGCTGAGCCAGCCCGACGGCGCGCGGTGAGCGGGCGGGTTCAGGCCAGGGCGAAGGCGCCGCGCACGGTGGCCGTCAGGGCGGTCAAGCCGCGGGCCAGCGGCGCGGTGTCGATGAACTCGTCCGGCCGGTGGGCGTTGCCGCCCTGGGTCAGCCCGATGCACACGCACGGGCGCCCCTGGCTGAGCGGGATGTTGGCGTCGGTGGAACCGGCGTCGAGCCTGGGGGAGTAGCCGGCCCCGAGCAGGGCCTCGGCCGCCACCTTCACCAGCGGGTGCTCGCGCGGCAGGTGGCCGCTGGGCCGGTCGCCGATGATCAAAGGCGTGATCTGCGCGCCCTGGCGGTTGTGGGCCTCGGCCAGCGCCTCGACATGGGCGGCCAGCGCCGCCAGCGCGGCGGGCGCCTCCGAGCGCAGATCCAGGTCCAGCGAGGCTTCGCGCGCGATCGTGTTGACGGACGTGCCGCCGGCGATGGTGCCGAGGTTGAACGTGGTCTTGGGGGAGGCCGGCACGTTCAGGTCGGTCAGCTGCGCGGCCAGGCGCACCAGGTCATGGATGGCCGAGCGCCGCCCGAAATTGAGCCAGCTGTGCCCGCCTTCGCTGCGGGCCGTGAAGCGGTAGCGCCGCACGCCGATGCCGCCGTGATAGATCTGGCCCAGGGCCATGCCCTCCAGCACCAGCGTGGCGGCCACCTGCTCGCCGAGTTTCTCCATCACGCGGCGCATGCCGCGCAGGTCCCCCAGCCCTTCCTCGCACACGTTCGCGGCCAGCCACACGTCGCCGGGCAGCGTCTCGCCCTGGAACGCCCAGATCAGGCCGAAGAGCCCGGCGACGCCCAGGGAGTTGTCGCCGATGCCGGGGCCGTGGATGCGCTCGGTCGTGCGGGTGAGCGCCAGCGGCGTGTCGGCCGGGAAGACCGTGTCCGTGTGGGCCGTCACCAGCAGCGGCCGCGCGCGGCCGGCGCCGTGCCGGCGCGCGTACACGTTGCCGAGGTCGTCCATGGTCACGTCGGCCAGGCCGTAGGCCGTAAACTGGTCGCGCACAAACTGGGCGCGCGCAAACTCGTGGAAGCTGGGCGCCGGGATCTGCTGGATGGCGCAGGCCAGGTCGAGAACGCGGTCGGTCAGAGACGGCATGGGTCTTCTCGGTCAGATGGCGCGCACAGAGTCGCGCAGGGCTGCCAGCCGGGCTTGCGCCAGGCCGGGGGTGCTGTCCAGGGCATACAGCGCGCCGCTGCCTTCGATGACCAGCGACGCGGAGACCGAGCCGCGCAGAGCCGCCTCGAGGGGGTCATGCGTTTCAGCCAGGCCGGCCAGGAAGCCGCCGCAATACGCGTCGCCGGCGCCGGTCACGTCGCGGGCCTTGGCCGGGTAGGCGGGCACATGCCAGCGCCGGCCGCTGGCGGCTTCGTACAGGAATTGGCCGCGCGCGCCGAGTTTGATGACGGCCAGCTTGGCGCCCATCGCGCCGAAAGCTTCGGCCGCTTCCCACAGGTCGGCCAGCGGCTCGCGAAAATAGGCGCGCGTCTCCATCTCCGACGGCAGAAAGGCGTCCAGCCCGGACACGATCCGCTTGACGTCGTCGGTGAAGTTCGGGTGCATGTAGCGCAGCGACGGGTCACAGGTGACGTAGCCGATTTTGCTGTGCCGGAAGGTGGCCGGCAGTGTGCTGTGGACCACAAACTCGCACGGCGCCAGGTGCGCGCCGCGCGCGTCCAGGTATTCGCGCGGGACTTCCGTGGGCCGGACCGCCAGCGGCCCGAAGCGCGTCCGCTCGTCCTGGCCGTCGGTGGAGGTGGCGTAGTGCTGCAGGTCGGGCGGCAGCGGCCGGCCCAGGCGGGCGAAATGCGCGGCCGGGTCGGTGTCCACGCGCTCTTCCAGCGAGAGGTAGGCGTAGAAGGTGCGCGTGTTCTGCGCTTCGGGCAAGACCTTGACGCCGCGCGTGTCCAACCCGCGCTGCTGCAACAGCTCCAGCCACTCGGGCGGGTAGTTGCTGCCCACGCGTGAGAGCAGGCCGACGGCTTTGGACCAGACGCGCGCGCCGACGGCGGCGTAGATGGCGTTCCCGCCCAGTTTGCGCAGATGGACTTCGCCGGCGGCAGTGATGAAATAGTCTTCCCGCAGTCCGCCGGTGAAGATGTATTCAGGGATGATGGGCGGCATAGGCTCGCCGTTGATTCTAACCGAGGGGCGGGGAGGTCACAAGTACCCCGCGCCAGATGGGGTACAAGTGCCCGGCCCTGGTCTGCGTCGGAATAAAAGCCGGCTGGGGCGCTCGGCGCCAGGGTAGGCGCGCTAGACGCCGACGAGCGAGGTGGTGTGATACTCGATGTGGTCGTCGTGCAGGCCGAGGATGTCTTCGCCCTCCAGCCGCGCGGCGCCGGCCTCGGCCCGCCACTGGAAACGCCGGAACTGGCTGCCGCCGGCGGCCGGTTGGATGGAGAAGACCGCGTGGGGCGCGTGGACGCGCAGCAGGTCGGTGTACCAGGCGCGCAGGGCCTCCCGGCCGACGCGCGTGCGGGTCGGCGTGATGTGGGCGGCGCTGGCGCCGTACAGGGCCAGCACGGCTTCCACATCGCCGGCGTTGAGCGCCTCAGCCCAGCGCGCCACGATGTCGGCGGCGGGTGCCGGCGCCGGCCAGTCCGCATCGGCGGCGGCCTGCCACAGGTCGGACTGGCCCGGCAGGTTGGTGTAGTCCCAGCTGTACAGGTTGGCGGCCGGCAATCCCAGCGCCACGGCTTTCTGCAGGAAGGCGCGGATGTCGGCTGGCGTGGCCCGCCAGGCGCCGGCGCCATAGGCCGCGCCGGTGGGGATGACCGGCCGGGCCTGACCCACCAGCCGGGTGTTGGCGTACTCAGCCACGCAGCGCTCTAACTGCTGGGCCGGGTTGTGGGCCTGCTCCCAGTAGACCTGCGGCATGGCGTAGTCGCACTGTTCGAGGAAGACCGCCCACGGCAGCTGCTGGTGGAGCGATGGGAAGCGGTAAGACGAGAGCGCGACCGGCGTGTCCGGCAGGCCCTGGCGCAGCGTGTTCATGAACATGCGCGCGGACACGGCCTTGCCCGGATGCTTGTACTCCTGCTCGGCGTCGATGACGTAGCCGTCCAGCCCCAGCTGCCGGACGCGCTGAACGGCGGCGGCGGCCTCGGCCGTCGGGTTGTCGCCGTACACGTAGTGCCAGCCCCACACCTGCAGGCCGCGGGCGCGCAGCGCCTCGGCCACCGGCGCGGCCAGATCGCGCCCGAACCGATCGAAGGCGAAGCCGTGGGTGCGCTCGGCGATCTTGAGCAGGACGTGCGTGCAGCCGGCCTCGACCGCCTTGGCGGCGATGGCGGCCGGCTCGCCGGCCTCGCAACGCGGAATCTGCCAGATAAACCAGCCCTTGCCCATTAAGGTGTGCATCGCCTGGGCAAGGTGCAAGAAACGCGCCACGTCCGGCGGAGGGCAAAAGAAAACGCCCGGTGGTAGGGCACCGGGCGTTGCTCGCAAGGCCGCGCGGCGCGGGCGCTTAGCGGCCTGGGAGCGTCACGGTCTGGCCGGGGAAGATCAGATCTGGATTCTGGATCTGCGGGTTGGCCGCGATCAACAGGTTCAGGTCGATCCCGGTCCGGCGCGCGATATAGGAAAGCGTGTCGCAGCGATCCACGCGCCACACCTGGCCGAGGTCCTCGCCGTAAGCGGCGGGGTCGTTCGGGTTGCAGTCGGACGCCGCACCTGGTCGGGCGGTTGGCGCCGGTGGCCGCGGCGTCGGTGTGGAGGTTGACGCCGTGGCGAGCTGCAGCGTGGCGGGCGGCGCGCTGGCGGCCACCTGGCCGGCGTTATCCAGCGCATTCACCTGCACGGTATGCTCGCCGGCGGCGGCGATTTCGACCGGGAACAACCAGCGCCCATCCGCGCCCACGCGCGTCTGGCCGGCGACCTGGCCATCGATCACGATCTGGATCGTGGCGCCGGGTGTGCCCGACCCGCTGAGCGCCAGTGTGCCCGGCGCGCCGTCGGTCGGCAGCGTATCCAGAGTCGGCGCGGCCGGTGTGACGGCGGGCGCCGGCGTGGAGGTGGGCGGGGCTGTCAGTTGCAGCGTGGCGGGCGGCGCGCTGGCGGCCACCTGGCCGGCGTCATCCAGCGCGTTCACCAGCAGCGTGTGCGCGCCGGCGGTCGGGACCTCCGTCGCGAACGACCAACGCCCGTTGGCGCCGATGGCGGCCTGACCGGCGACCCGGCCGTCGATCACGATCTGGACCGTGGTGCGCGGTGTGCCGGTGCCGCTGAGGGTGAGCGCGCCTGGGGCAGCGTCGGTCGGCAGGGCATCCAGCGTGGGGGCGTCAATGGGCGCCGGCACGGTGAGTGTGAGCGGCGAAGCGGCGGCCGCGGCGCCGCCGGCAGCCTCCAGCGCCTGGACGAGGATGGTGTGCTCGCCCGGGGCGGCGTCGAAGCTGAAGGTCCAGCGGCCATTGGCGTCCACGTCAGCCTGGCCCACCACCTGGCCATCCAGGGTGATCTGGACCCGTGAGTTGGGCGTGCCCGTTCCGGACAGCGCTACTCCCTCGGCTCCGACGACGGCTTCGACCACCGGCACGGCCAAGGTCGGCCGATCTGTGGCGGGAACTGCACTGGGCTCAGCGGCAATGACCGTCGCGCCGCTCGGCGGGGTTGGGCTGGGGCTGGCCGCGCTGGAGGGGCCGGGCAGGGTCCGCCACTGCCACAGGATCAGGATGATCAAGATGATCGTGACGATCAGTTTGAAGATGTCGTAAGCTTGAAAGCGACGTTCGCTGGTCGACATGCGACCGCCTCCTCACTCTCGCTGCAATCCGTCTCCGGCCGGAGCCAGGGGCGCGGGCCGCGCTGGGACGGCTAAGACGATTTCTTGTGGGCGGCCAGCGCGCGGGCCTGTTCGCGCCAGGAGGCCGGGTCGACGTTCTGCCAGTCCTTGGCCTGAGCGATCTCGACGATCCGCTCGTCGCTGAGTTCCCCGAGCGCCTCGAACGTAAAGACGCCGGCGGCGTTGAGCCGGCTGGCGAAGACCGGTCCGATGCCCAGGATGATTTCAAGATCGTCGCGATCGGGTGACCCGGCCAGCGTGCGCTTGCGCCGCGTCCGGGCCGGGACGCTTTCTCCGGCCTCGGCGCGGGCCTGCAATTGGCCCTGCGCGTCGCGGAGTTCGGCCTCCAGTTGTTCGGCGTGCTGGCGGCAGGCGTTTAGATCGGCCGCGGCCGCCCCCGCCTGCGTCTGCCAGCGCTGCGCCTGATCGGCGGCGGCGGCGAGCAGGCCGACGTGCTCGGTGAGGTCGGCGGCCAGGCGCGCGCGCTCGTCGGCGGCCGCGGACAGCAGGGCGGAGCGCTCGGTCAGTTGGGCGCGCAGCTTGGCCAGGTCGGCCTCGGCGCCGGAGAGCCCGGCACTGCGCGCGTCCAGTTGAGCGCGCAAGGCGGCGAGTTCGGCTTCGGCCGCCTCGGCGCGCTGGGCGGCGGCGGCCAGGTCGGCGTTGAGTTGGAAGCGTTGGCCGTCGCTGTCGCTGGCGAGAGATTTGGCGGCGGCGAGCAGGCCGACGTGCTCGGTGAGGTCGGCGGCCAGGCGCGCGCGC
>ERZ761602.983-NODE-983-length-55646-cov-8.630750_pt1 | contig 55646 bp, 59 predicted proteins | sample MGYA00512165_ERZ761602 | MGnify/ENA primary metagenome ERZ761602 (study PRJEB28899, sample SAMN02445085) | bioreactor sludge metagenome | biome: EBPR sludge; isolation source: Thorneside wastewater treatment plant | place: Australia: Brisbane, Thorneside Wastewater... | reverse complement strand
GACCTGCTCTGATCCCCCTCCCCTAGAGGGGGAGGGGGCAGGGGGTGGGGTGAGGGACTGAGTGTTTGAGAGATTGGAGCGCGTGGCGTGCTTTGAAGCGCCCGGTATGCGCGCGCCGCTCGAGGTGCATTGCGCAAAGTCGCCAACGCTCGGCGCGCTACCTCACCCCCACCCCTAACCCCTCCCCCCTCTAGGGGGAGGGGAAACTGGCTACGCGTCGTCCTGAAGTGATGCGTCCAAGAATCCATCATGGGTCTCTTACAACGTACGCCATTGCATGAGGATTGCTGCCACAGGTCCATGCATATGAGTACTTTGCGCCGCCCAGCGACCGCGCGACTTCAAGATGGCTAATGCGCTTTTTTGATCCCCATCTACCGTTCAGGTGACAATCGACCACTTCTTCGTCGGAGAGTGACTTCGCAACCAGTGCACGGAGGCACTGCTTGACCGACGCTTCGCTCATCTCATGAACAGGCACCCGCACATGAAATGTCCTTTCCAGACTGTCAAACACCGAAATGTCCCACAATTTCTTCGACATTTCGCTCACCTGTACGTCACCGCTTTCACCGCCTCGACGATCTTCTCCACGCTCGGCAGCGCCAGCGCTTCAAGGTTGGCGGCGTAGGCGAGCGGCGCGTCGACCTGATGCACGCGCGTCGGCGGCGCGTCGAGATAATCGAACGCCTCGCTCGTCACCCGCGCGCAGACCTCGGCGCCGACGCCCGATTGGCCCCAGCCTTCTTCCACGGTGACGAGGCGGTTCGTCTTCTTCACGCTGCCGATGATGGTGGCGGTGTCGAGCGGGCGAAGCGTACGCAGGTCGATGACTTCAGCGTCGATGCCTTCGCCGGCCAAATGCTCTGCGGCCTTCAGCGCGAGCCCCACCATGCGCGAGTGCGCGGTGATGGTGACGTCGGCGCCGGGGCGGCGGATTTTCGCCTTGCCGATGGGAACAAGCCAGTCCTTCACGTCCGGAATCTCGAACTCGGTCCCGTAGAGCATTTCATGTTCAAGGAACACGACGGGATTCGGATTGCGGATCGCGGACTTCAACAACCCCTTCGCGTCCGCCGCATCATAGGGCGCGATCACGATCAGGCCCGGCACGTGCGCATACCACGACGAATAGTCCTGGCTGTGCTGGGCGGCGACGCGGGCGGCCGCGCCGTTGGGCCCACGGAACACGATGCTCGACTTGATCTGCCCGCCTGACATGTAGAGCGTCTTGGCCGCTGAGTTGATGATCTGGTCGATCGCCTGCATGGCGAAGTTCCAGGTCATGAACTCGACGATCGGCTTCAGTCCCGCCATCGCCGCGCCGACGCCGAGGCCGGCGAAGCCGTGCTCGGTGATCGGCGTGTCGACCACGCGCTTATCGCCGAACTCTTGCAGCAGCTCGCGCGAGACTTTGTAGGCGCCCTGATATTGCGCGACTTCCTCGCCCATCAGGAACACGTCGGGATCGCGGCGCATCTCTTCGGCCATCGCGTCGCGCAACGCATCGCGGACGGTGATTTTGACGAACGTTGTTCCTGCTGGGACTTCGGGATCTTCTTCCCTCCCCCCTTGCGGGGGAGAGGCAGGGGTGGGGGGGCGAGCAGGCTGACGCGCAGACGGCGGCGGCACGCTCATTTCTGGCTGGGTGCCGCCTTCCCCTTTCAACACAGCAATCGGCGTGTTGACTTTCACGCCTTGCGCGCCCTCGGCGACGAGCAATTCGGAAACGACGCCCTCGTCGACCGCTTCGACCTCCATGGTGGCCTTGTCGGTTTCGATCTCGGCGATCACCTGCCCGGGCTCCACCTTATCGCCCGGTTTGATCAGCCACTTGGCGAGATTGCCCTCCTCCATGGTGGGCGACAGCGCGGGCATGAGGATTTGCGTCATCAGGCGATAATCCCGAACAGGGCGAGGAAGATGAGAATGCAACCGATCACGCCAGCCAGCCAGAACAGCGGGCGCACAAACGGCCAGCCGAACGCGTACCAGATCGCGTGCGCGACGCGGCCATAGAGGAAGAGCTGCGCACCAAGCACTGTCCATTGGTTGGACACGCCGGCGATGGCGGCGATCAACACGAGCGGCGCGAAGAACCAGAGGTTCTCACGGTAATTGTCGGTGAGCCGCTTCATGCGAGCTTGAAAATTCGTCGGCGGCTTCAGGCTGTCGCGGCTGTTGGCCATGGCCATGCCGCCATTGTTGAGAATGCCCGCCGTCGCTTGCACCAGAACGACAACGAAGAACACGGCGATTGAGTACGCCAGATAGGTCAGCTCTAACGTCATGCCATTTATCCCCCGCCCCTGTTAGAGATACACATCCGTCATCAGCTCGCGCGGGTCGGGTTCGGGACTTGCCTGCGCGAATTCAGCGGAGGCTGTCACCACCGCTCGAATTTCGCGGTCGATGTCCTTGAGTGAATCTTCCGTCGCGTGACCGCCATCGATCAAGAGCTTCTTCACGTGCTCGATCGGATCGTGGCGGGCCTTCATCTCCTCGACCTCTTCCTTGGTGCGATACTTGGCCGGATCGGACATCGAGTGGCCGCGATAGCGATAGGTCTTCATCTCCAACAGGATCGGCCCTTTGCCTGAGCGCGCGTGCTCGGCGGCGCGCAAGCCCGCTTCGCGCACGGCGACGACATCCATGCCGTCGACCTCTTCGCCAGGAATGTTGAAGCTGATGCCGCGTCGGTGCAGGTGCGTTTCAGAGCTTGAACGCTGGATCGCCGTACCCATCGCGTATTGGTTGTTCTCGACGATGTAGACGACCGGGAGCTTCCACAGGCTCGCCATGTTGAAGCTCTCGTAAACCTGTCCCTGGTTGGCGGCGCCGTCGCCGAAATAGGTGACGCACACCTTGGCGTCGTCGCGGTAGCGATTGGCGAAGGCGAGGCCGGTGCCCAGCGATACCTGCGCGCCGACGATTCCGTGGCCGCCATAGAACGCCTTCTCGGTCGAGAACATGTGCATCGAGCCGCCCTTCCCCTTCGAGCAGCCGTCCGAGCGCCCCGTCAGCTCCGCCATGATCGCATTAGGATCCATCCCGGTCGCCAGCATGTGGCCGTGATCGCGATAGGCGGTGATGACTTGATCGCCGGGTTTCAGCGCGGCCTGCATGCCGACGACGACGGCTTCCTGGCCGATGTACAAGTGGCAGAAGCCGCCAATCAGGCCCATGCCATAAAGTTGCCCCGCGCGCTCCTCGAAGCGGCGGATCAACAGCATGTCGCGGTAATATTGGAGCAGGTCGTCCCTGGTTGCTTTAGCGTGTGCGCCGTTGGCGTACGTCGTACCCATGGTTCGCGTTCCCTCTGCCGCCTGCGTGACGCGTCGAATCGCGCTTGTCCACGCACGCGGACGCGCCTCTCTTATGCGGCTTTGCGGTGACGGGCTAGCAAGGCCTGCGATTTCGCAGACGCGAACTAATCCAGGCGGAACACGATTTCGTCGCTCTCGCCGGCCGCCAGCATGATGCGCGCGCGCTCCTCGAGGTAGTCGTTGTCGAAGCCCGCGCCGGGACGCAAGCGTGCGGCGCGCGCTTCGAGGCGAACTTCCTCCGCAACAAGCGCGTCGGCGCGTTCTTGGAGAGCCTCCTGCTGGGCCTGCAAATCGACGAACGCGACGAGGCCCTGGCGCCCGGTCACCGCGTGCGCGCCGAGGTAGAGAATGGCCGCGCCTAACCCGACGCTGACGATGGATGGCCCCTTGCGCGACATTGTTTCGACCCCGAAAGCGCGCGCAAGGTGAGTCCCGATCCTTAATGAAATCTTTACGGAATCAGGAGCTTGCGGAACAAAACGAGTCCGAAGAGTCGTGCGGATTCAAGAACTTAGAGAGAACCCTACAAGGCCTAGTGGGAGCGCCGGCGCCCGGACTCCAGATCGAGTCCGCCCGAGCGCGCAAAAAATATTTTCACTCCGCCGCCGTTTTCGCCGCGAGACGCCCGACCAGACGCTGCATCCTGGGGTCGCGGATGCTCCAATCGCTGTTAGCGGCGCGCTGCGCCGTCGGCGCGGGCGGAGGCGTTGCCGTCGAAGGCGCAAGCGCGGCCACGGCGGCGTTGAACGCAGAGGCCGCCGCACGGCGGCGGGTCTTGTCGTCAAGGTCGGCAAGTTGGACCGCCACCTTCAGATGCCGCTCGGCAAGGCGGACGAGCCGATCGGCGCCGGGAAGATCGCGCGCGGCGAGGCGGTGTGCGCTTGCCATGACGGCGCGGCGCGCCGCCACCAAGGGGGACGACGTGGCGTTTGCTTGCCGGCGGCGGAGGCGGTGATCGGACATGAGTAAGCTCCAGCTTGAAGGCGCGCGTTCGCAAGCTCCGGACGCAGCGCCGAAGCAGGTTGGAGGGTTGGGGACGCGAAGCGTCTTCGCGCTGGAAGAAAGAGGGAGAAGCTCGCGCTACCGCGCTTCACGTCCCCGCGCATGTTTTGATCATCAGCCTTGGATCAAGAGGGCGGTCGTTTTCATCCCAGGGTCCTTGGCCGACGACGAGCGGGCGGAAACCAACTTTCCGTCCCGGACCCCGGCGGTTTCAATCCCCGCCGGCTTTCTCGCTCATCCGCATCCCGCTTCATCTTTAGGGTTGGATCCAAAAGACCCCTCCGCGAACCGGAACGCCGAGAGCCTACGCCAAAGCGCAAGTCGGTCGGATAGAATGGCGTTTATCCGCGCATTTTCGCTGCGGTTTCGCGGGCGCGCGACGTGTCTCCCCTCCCCCTGAAGGGGGAAGGGGCTGGGGTGATGGGCGCCACGCTGGCGGGATGGGAGCGCGACGCATGCGCGGCTGGCGCGCCGCGGCTCCAACCAACAAACGCGCGACTAAGGCGCATTTTGTCTTTTGTACAACACACTCACCCCACCCCCTGATGCCCTTCCTAGAGGGGGAGCGACGCCGTGTTTCACGCGGCGCGCTTAGCCGCGTTTCGCCGCGTCATGGTGGCGGATCACCTCAGTGATGATGAAGGTGAGAAACTTTTCCGCGAAATCTGGATCGAGCCGCGCCTCCTGCGAGAGCGCGCGCAAGCGCGCGATTTGCTGCGCTTCGCGTTCGGGGTCGGCGCTTGGCATGGCGTGGCGCGCTTTCAACGCGCCGACGCGCTGCGTGCATTTGAAACGCTCGGCAAGCAGGTGAACAAGGGCGGCGTCGAAATTGTCGATGCTGGCGCGGAGCTCCGCGAGTTCGTCCTGGGCGTCGTTAGCCATGCCTATCTCCCGACGATCGTATCGTCTCCCGCGTAATGCGCCTGATCGTCCAGCAGTTCGGCGATGCGGATCAGCTGATTGTATTTCGCGGTGCGATCCGAACGCGCAAGCGAACCGGTTTTGATCTGGCCGCAATTGGTCGCCACCGCGAGATCGGCGATGGTCGCGTCCTCGGTTTCGCCCGAGCGATGGCTCATCACGGCGGAATAGCCGGCGCGCTGGGCCATATCGACCACGTCCAGCGTTTCGGTGAGCGTGCCGATCTGGTTGACCTTGATCAGGATGGCGTTGGCGAGGCCTTTCTCGAAGCCGAGTTGAAGGCGCTTCATGTTGGTGACGAAGAGATCGTCGCCGACAAGCTGACACTTGTCGCCGATGAGTTCGGTCAACGCCCGCCAGCCTTCGAAATCGTCCTCCGACATGCCGTCTTCAATCGAGATAATCGGATAACGCGACACGAGATCGGCGAGATAGGCCGCGTGCGCTTCCGGCGCCAGCGACTTGCCCTCGCCTTCCATCTCGTACTTGCCCTTCTTGAAGTATTCGGTGGAGGCGCAGTCGAGCGCGAGCGCGATGTCTTCGCCCGGCGTGTAACCCGCCTTCTCGATGGATTTCAAAATGAAGGAGAGCGCTTCGTCGGCGCTCTTCAGGTTCGGCGCGAAGCCGCCCTCGTCGCCGACATTGGTGGCGTGGCCCGCCGCCTTCAGCTCCTTCTTGAGCGTGTGGAACACTTCCGCGCCATAGCGCACGGCGTCGGCGAAGGTCGGCGCGCCGACCGGCATGATCATGAATTCCTGGATGTCGATCGGATTGTCGGCATGCGCGCCGCCGTTGACGATGTTCATCATCGGGCAAGGCAAAACGCGCGCGTTGACGCCGCCGAGATAACGGTAAAGCGGCTGACCCGCGCTCAAAGCGGCGGCCTTGGCGACCGCGAGCGACACCCCAAGGATGGCGTTGGCGCCCAGGCGCGCCTTGTTCTCTGTGCCGTCAAGCTCGATCAAGGCGGCGTCGATGCGCCGTTGATCTTCAGCCTCCATGCCGAGAATGGCGTTGGCGATTTCACCTTGCACCGCCTCGACCGCGTCGCGAACGCCCTTGCCCAGGTAGCGATCCGCTTCACCGTCGCGCTTCTCGACCGCCTCATGCGCGCCAGTTGACGCCCCGGACGGAACGGCGGCGCGTCCAAGCGCGCCGTTGTCGAGGATCACGTCGACCTCCACGGTGGGATTGCCGCGGCTGTCGAGGATTTCGCGGCCGATAATGTCGGCGATGCCGGTCATGGGAGAACTCTCGGTCTAAACGTCAAAACGCCCGGCCTTTTTGGGCCGGGCGCCGGAAAAAACGCAAGCGGTCGTGAACGCCTCAGTCTTCCTTTGGCTTCAGGATTTGCTTCTTGTTGTAGCGGCCGCTCTTGAGGTCGATGTGGTGAGGCCTGCGCAGTTCGCCGGACTCCTTGTCCTCGACGTAGGCGTTCTTGCCGAGCGCGTCATGGGCGCGGCGCATGCCACGGCGAGAGGGCGAGGTTTTTCGCTTTGGAACGGCCATGGCCGAAATACTCCTGGGGCCGCTGGCCGGGGCCTCCCCCGGGCGGCGAAGCGGCGCTGATAAAGGATCAGGCGCCGCCTCGCAAGTCCCGCTAGTTCAATTGCCTGATAGAGCCCCCCATCGCGGCGGTGTTCCCGTCCGATTGCGCCCCGCCCGCGACGCTGATGTCGCCGCCCATGCTGGCGGAGGCTTCATAGCGGGCGGTGGCGTAGGCGGCGACGTCGGCGCCCATCGCCGCCGACAGGTCGGCGTTCTCGCAGTGAAGATTGCGCGCGCGGACCGTCGCGCCCATGGCGGCGGAGACGTCCAAGGCCTCGCAGGACCCAGCCAAGGTGAGCGCCGCGCCCATGGCGGCGACGGCGTCCACCGCACCACACTGGAGATCGGTGACGGACAGTTCCGCGCCCATGGCCGCGACCGCGTCAAACGAGGGGCAGGCGCCGCCTCCGGCGGCCGTCATGCTCATGCCGCGCGAAGCGGCGACGCCCGCGAGCTGCGGCGCGGTGACCCGCACGAGCGCGTCATACCGGGGATTGCCGAACCAGGCGCGCCGCGCAGGTTCAATCTTGAGCGTGTCGCCATCGACGACAGTGCGAATGCGGGCGGCGTCGGAGCCCGTGACCTCGACCGAAAAGCGCTCGCCCACGGCGACTTCGACCCGGTAATTTCCGCTCGCATTCACGGTGTCGAAACCGGTCAGCGCGCGGGTTTCGGCGACGGCTGGTAGGGCGGCGCCGGCCAAGGCAACGCCGAGGACAATCGATCTCATCATTGGAGACTCCTTACTTTCGAACATCAATCGGCGCGGCGCAGCGAGCCGCCGGAAGACAAATCCACGTCGCCGTAGCCAGCGCCGCCATGGACAGTCACGTCGCCGCCGCTCGAGGCGTCGACGTTGACGCTGTTGCTTGCGAATACGTCGGCGCGCGCGCCGGAGGACACATCGACGGCGCCATTCTGGCAGCGCAGTTCCGCCGCGCGGATGACAGCGCCGCTCGACGCGTCCGCGTCAAACGAGGCGCAGGCGCCGGCGACCGTGAGGCTTGCGCCAGAGGAGGCCTCCAGCGAAAGCGCATCGGCGTTGACGCCGCGCGTTGAAATCACCGCGCCGCTGGAGACGTCGAGGCCCTCCACCCGTGGCATGGAGACGCGAACGCGCGCGTCGCGGCGGCCCCACTGAAATCCCCAGGAACGGACAGGTTCAATAACCAAGACGCCATTGCTCACGCGCGTCTCGATGCGGTCGGCGTCCCGTCCCGCGACATCGACGGCGAAAGCCTCGCCGATCGCGATGTCGACGCGCACGCCGGCGCTGGCTTGGACCCGCGTGAACCCGCTCAGGGGACGGGGCTCGGCCGCGGCGACGCCGACGGCGAGGATTGTCGAAATGGAGACGACGACGGCGGCGATTTTCATGCGAATCCCCTCTTCTAGGCGCGGCCTAACCCCCGGCGCGGCCGGGGTCCTGAAGGTGGGATGCATTTGAGGCGGCCGCCGGATGCACCGGCGCGTCTGAGTTTTTCAGCGGCTAGGTGATCTGGTCCCGGGTCATGGCGCCCATTAGCCCGCGCAGACGCTCGGCGGCTGTGGGACGGTCGAACCCGATGGCGGCGGTGTATTCAACCAGCGCGTGGTGCTCGGTCTCGTCGAAGACGCCGTCGGCGATGAACACACGCAACAACGCCTTGAGAAACTGCAGCTTCTGCGCGTGCGAAAGAGCGCTGCTCTTCTGGCCCAGATAGTCGATGAGCGCGCCTTTGCTCAACGACGCCCGCCCGTGCGCGACATCGACTTGGGCGGCGTCGAACGCGCCGCCCGTGATTTCGTCAAGCGCCGCGACGATCGCGGCGCGTTCCGGTTCGCTGAAACGGCCGTCGAGCTTGGCGGCGTTGACCAGCGCTTCCAGGGCGAAAGCGGCGAAGTCACCATGAACGACGGCGTCAGTTCTGGCCGCGCGCATACGCTGCATCAGCGTTCGCGCGCCGAACCACGCGAGCGCGACCCCGGCGATGGCGAGGAGCGCCATCATGGCCCCATTCGCATCAGAGGCGGGCGCGGCCGCCTGAACGCTTAGAAACAGCATCATGCTCCCCATTGGACGGCAGGGCGTCCCGATGACGCTATATTCAGGGACGCGCGGAACGTCGACGCATGATTTGTCCGAAGGTCGCTGGTCGCGGGAAACGGCGGTTTCGGACGCGACCTACCCAAATGGGTAGCGCAACACGCCGCGAACCCATGCACTGAGCTCGGCGTAACCTCAGGGGGCTCGCTATGAAACACTTCGCCAGCATGATCGCCATTGCCGCCGCGCTTTCACCAGGCGCCGCGCTCGCGGAGGGGGATTGGAGCGGACCTTATGTCGGCGCTCACGCCGGGGTCACGATGACGGACCTCGACTATGCGCCCGATCTTTGGGGCACTTATGGTCACGACCTCGACGAATTCCGAGCGGGTTTGCTGGCCGGATACACCTGGGATCTCGGCGATTGGACGCTCGGGGGCGAAGGCGACGCTACCTTTTTCGAGTCTTCCACGGGCGCGTTCGGCCCGATGAGCGATGTCACGCTCGGAAGCCAGTACTCGCTTCGCGCCCGCCTCGGATACGACGCGGGCAATGCGCTGTACTACGTTACCGGCGGCGTGGCGTGGGCCGAACTGAGCAGCAAGCACAATGCACCGGTGACCGGCACGCCCAGCACCACGCACCAAGGCTACATCCTGGGCGGCGGCGCCGAGTTCGCGTGGACGGAAAATCTCAATGTGCGCGCCGAATATTTGTACTCTTCTTTCGATCAGGAGAGCTACGAGTTCTCGTGCTGCCTCGATTATGCCGAGTTCGATCAGCACGCGGTGCGCGCCGCTGTCGTTTTGCATTGGTAGGCGAGGTTCTTAGACCAAGCGACTCTGCTCGACAGCCGCCGCGATGAAGCTCGCGAACAGCGGATGCGGCTCGAATGGGCGGCTTTTCAATTCGGGATGATACTGGACGCCGATAAACCACGGGTGGTCGGCGCGCTCGACGATTTCCGGCAGAATTCCGTCTGGGCTCATCCCTGAAAAGCGCAGACCCGCAGCCTCGAGTTTCTCGCGGTACTTCGTGTTCACTTCATAGCGGTGGCGGTGGCGTTCGGAGATGCGCGTCTCGCCATAGATCGCCGCAACACGGCTGTCGGGCTCCAAGTGCGCGGCGTAGGCGCCCAAGCGCATGGTGCCGCCCAGATCGCCGTTCGCCTGCCGCTTCTCAAGCTCATTGCCCTTGAGCCATTCGGTCATGAGGCCGACAATCGGATGCTTAGACGCTCCGAACTCAGTTGAACTCGCGCCCTTCAGGCCCGCTTGCGTGCGCGCGGCCTCAATGCACGCCATCTGCATGCCGAAGCATATCCCGAAGAACGGCACGGCGCGCTCGCGCGCGAACGTCACCGAGGCGATTTTTCCTTCGGTTCCGCGTTCGCCGAACCCCCCGGGCACCAGGATGCCATGCACGCCGTGGAGATCCTCGGCCCAACCGTCGCCCTTCTCCTCGAAGAGTTCGCTCTCGACCCAGCGGATGTCGACCTTCACGTTGTTGGCGACGCCGCCATGATGCAGCGCCTCGATCAGCGATTTGTAAGCGTCCTTCAGCTCAGTGTACTTGCCGACGACGGCGATGGTGACTTGCCCGTCCGGCGATTTCAGCCGTTTGACGATGGTTTCCCACTTCGTGAGGTCGGGTTGCGGCGCGACCGTGACGCCGAAGCGCTTCAACAGTTCATCGTCGAGCCCGGCGGCGTGGTAGGCCAGCGGCGCTTCGTAGATCGTCGCAAGATCGCGCGCCTCGATGACGGCGCTTTCGCGCACATTGCAGAAGAGCGCGATCTTTTTCTTTTCATCCTCCGGAATCGGGCGATCGCAGCGGCACAGAATGATGTTGGGCTGAATGCCGATCGAGCGCAGCTCCTTGACGCTGTGCTGCGTCGGTTTCGTCTTCATCTCGCCCGCGGACGGGATGTAAGGCAACAACGTCAAATGCACGAACGCGGCTTGGCCGGGATCGAGTTCTTGCCCAAGCTGGCGGATCGCTTCGAAGAACGGCAAGCCCTCAATGTCGCCGACGGTGCCGCCGATCTCGCACAGCACGAAGTCCGCGCCGCCGTGATCGGAGAGAATGAACTCCTTGATGGCGTTGGTGACGTGCGGGATGACTTGAACCGTTGCGCCGAGATAATCGCCGCGGCGTTCCTTGGCGATGATCTCCTGGTAGATGCGGCCCGTGGTGATGTTGTCGGCCTGGGTCGCGCTCACGCCGGTGAAGCGCTCATAGTGCCCGAGGTCGAGGTCGGTCTCGGCGCCATCGTCGGTCACGAACACCTCGCCATGCTGGTAAGGGCTCATCGTTCCGGGATCGACGTTGAGGTAGGGGTCGAGCTTGCGTAGGCGCACGCGGTAGCCGCGCGCCTGCAACAATGCGCCAAGGGCGGCGGAGGCGATGCCCTTCCCAAGCGAAGAGACCACGCCCCCGGTAATGAACACGTAGCGCGCCATGCGCCCTTTCCATTTGCTGGCCGCGTTCTGCCCCAGCGCGCGTGAAGCGGCTTACTGGTCGGGGCCGGCGCGTTCACGCCGCGGCGTTTGCGTGTTTTCGAGCGATTCGGGCGCGGTGTCCGTCAATGTGATGCCCGAAACCGCGCCATTGTTCGTAGCTGGCGCTGTCCGCTGGGTTGTCGCGGGCGCGGCGGCGACCGGACGTTGCGTAGCCGAAGCAGGCGTTGTCCGCTGCGTCGCCGTTGGCTGGGTCGTCGCCGTTTGGGTGGGGGTGGTCCGTGGCGTGGACGCGGGGGGCGTCGTACGCACAGATGCTGGCTGCGTGCGCGGTTGCTGGGTCGTTTCCAACGGCGCCGCGCGGGCGGCCGTCGATGGCCCGGCCGCGGCCGGGCTCGCGGGCGGCGTGGCCGCGCTGGCCTGCGCGGGACTCAAGGAGGCGACCTGCGTCTCCGCGGGAACACTGCTCTCAGTCGGGTCCGGCGTGGGCTGGACAGGCGCCGTCGCGGGCGTCTCAACCGCGGGGGCGGTCGCTGGGGCGCGATCAAAAACCGAGCGCGTGCGGTTTGACGCGTCCGCGCCAGACAGCATGGTGAGCCCGAGCGACGTCACCAGAAAAAAGCCGCCCGCCACCGACGTCATGCGCGCCAGAGCGTCAGCCGCGCCGCGCCCGCTGATCAGCGAACCGCCGCCGCCGCCCATGCCAAGCGCGCCGCCTTCGGAGCGTTGCAGCAACACCAGCCCAATCAGGCAGGCACACACAAGCAAATGAATGCTGAGAATTACCAGTTCCATCGGGTATGCCGTCTCCCACGCGCCAGTCACGCCCTGTCCCAGACATGGGCGTGCGCGAAGCCGCGCTCAATAGCTGAGCCTCATTCTAAACGCTAGTCCGCGCAGCCGCATCATGTTCTCGCAGCCGGGTGCCCCAGGATAATGGCGGAGAAATCAGCGGCTTTGAGGCTCGCCCGCCCCACCAAGGCGCCGTCCACGCCCTCGGCGGAAAACACTTCGGCGGCGTTCTTTGGACCGACCGAGCCGCCGTAGAGGATGCGCACGCCGTTCGCCTCTCCGGAGAGGCTCGCGCGCAGATTTTCCCTTATCAGGGCATGGACTTCGGCAATTTCCGGAATGGTAGGCGTGGCGGTTCCCCCGATCGCCCAAACCGGTTCATAGGCGATGACGATCCGGGGATCGGCGGGCGCGCTCTCCCTGACCTGGACGCCGACGATTTCCGCCACCCGCCCCGCCGCGCGCTCGGCCTGCGTCTCACCGACGCAGATGATCGGCGTCAGCCCGGCGGCCAACGCCGCGTCCGCTTTTTGGCGCACCAGGGCGTTGCCTTCACCGTGCAGCGCGCGGCGTTCGGAGTGGCCGACGATGACGTAGCGCGCCCCGGCGTCCTTCAGCATGGCCGCGCTCACTTCCCCGGTTCGGGCGGCGTCGTCGGCCGCCGGGCTGCAATCCTGGGCGCCGATCAGGAGCCCGGTCTCGCGCGCCGCCCAGGCGGCGTTTTGGATGTAGGGGGCGGGCGGACAGATCAGGACGTCGATGCCGGCGGCGGCGTCCGCGACCGCGGCCCACAGCTGCGAGAGCTCGCCCAAGCTCGCCCGGCGGCCAAACATCTTCCAGTTTCCGGCGATCAGCGGTCTGCGCGCGGCCATGCGTCCCTGCCCTCCAGCGGCCGGCGGCGATTGCCCCAACGGGGGCGCCTCTTTATGGTCCGGCGCCTTCACGCATATCGGATGCCTTCATGCTTGCACAATTGAGAACTCTTACGCGCGGCGTTTTCGCCTGGGTGCTCCTGGCGTTGCTGATCGTCGCGTTCGCGATTTGGGGCGTCAATGACGTGTTCAGCGGCGCGGGTTCGCAGAACCTCGCCGAGATCGGCGGACGAAAAGTCACCCCCGCGCAGCTCTCGCGCGAATTGGAGCTGACGCTGCGCGGCGAGCGCGAGCGCGGCAACAATTTGAGCCAGCAAGACGCCATCGATGCGGGCCTGCATACGCGCTTGCTCGAAGGCATGATCGGACGGAACGCGATCTACGCCTACGCCGAGAAGGTCGGCGTCAGCGCCAGCGACGCCTTGGTCGCCAATCGCATCCGCGACATCCCGGCCGTGCTTAACCCGGTGAGCGGCGCCTTCGACGACGCTGCCTATCAGCAGTTTCTGGGACAGCTGCGCTACACACAAACGGACTTCGAGGACGAAATTCGCGGCGAGATCACGGGGCAAATGCTGCTGAGCGCGTTGGTGGCGGGCGTACGCGCGCCCACCAGCTTCGGCGAGTTGGCGTTCGCCTATGAAACCGAAACCCGCGTCGTGACCATCGCCGATGCTCCGGCGAGCGTTGTTGGGCAAGTGCCCGCGCCGACCGCGGAACAACTGCAGACGTTCTACGAGCAGAACGCGGAACGGCTGCGCATTCCTGAATTCCGCGCGCTGACTTTGGTACATGCGCGCGCGCGCGATTTCATGGCGCGCGTCGACGTGCCCGAAGCGCGCCTGCGCGAAGAGTTCGACGCCAGGGCGCCGGCGCTAACGCGGCCTGAGCGGCGCTCTTATGTGCGGCTCTCCGCGCAGAACCAGGCGCAAGCGAACGACGCGGCCGCGCGCTTGACGCGCGGCGAAAGCCCGGAGGCTGTTGCGAGCGCGTTGGGCGTTCAGGTGACGCGCGGCGAAAACCAGGCGCGCACGGAAGTGCCGGATTCGCGCGTCGCAGAGGCGGTGTTCACAACGCCCGCCCGCGCCGCGCCGCGCGTCGTGCAGGGACAATTGACGCCATGGGCCGTCATTCGGGTTGAAAGCATAACGCCCGCCGTCGCGCCAAATTTCGCCGAGCAACGCGAGCAGTTGCGCGAACTGATCGCTGCCGACGAGGCCGCCAATCTGCTCAACGATGCAATCCGCACGTTCGAGGATGCGCGCGCCGCCGGCGCCACGCTCAGCGAAGCCGCGCGGCAGGCCGGCTTGCCCGCGACCAGCATCGACGCCGTCAGCGCGCAAGGGCTTGCACAGAATGGACAACCCGTCGAAGCGCTCGCGGAGCAGGCTGAAATTCTCAGCACCGCGTTCGAGACCCCGGAAGGTGAAGCCAGCGACTTCATCCCGATGGGCGACGGCGATGTCGTGGTCGGCGTCGAGCGCATTATCGCCGCAAGCGTACGCCCGCTCGCGGAAGTGCGCGACGACCTCGCGCAAGCATGGGTCGTGCGCGAGCGCGTGCGGCTGATGCGCGAACGCGCCGCGGCGGTCGCCGAGGCGGTGCAAGGCGGTCAAACCTTCGCGCAGGCCGTGCGCGCCAATGGGTTTCGCGTACGTCTCCAGTCCGCGGAACTGAACCGTGAACGGGCGTCGCAGATTCCAGCCGAAGGCGTGGCGGGGCAGTTGTTCGGCGGCGCCGAAGGCAGCGTCGCCAGCGGAATCGCCAACGACGGCAGCGCGATCCTCGTGGCGCAGTTGGAGCGGATCAATCGTCCGGACCCCGACCAAGCGCCGCAGATCGTTGAAGCCGCGCGCGCGCAGTTTCAACAAGGGCTGGGCGGCAGCCTGGGCGAAGCGGTCGAGGGGCAAATCGTGGCCAGCGCCCGCGTGCGCCGCAACGAGGAGTTGCTCGCGCGCGCCTTCCGCTCCAGCGCCGCCGCCGAAGAAGACGCCGCGCAATGACGCCATTCCAAGACTTCGCCGCCGCTTATGATAGCGGCGGCGGCGCCTTGGCGTGGAGAACGCTGATCGCGGATCTAGAGACGCCGGTTTCGGCGCTCATTCGATTTGACCCCGAACGCGCCGGCGCGTTTCTGCTCGAGAGCGTGCAAGGCGGTGATTTCCGCGGCCGCTATTCGATCATTGGCTGCAAGCCCGATTTGGTCTGGCGCGTTCGCGATGGCCGCGCTGAGGAAGCGCGCGGCTTCGGCGCCTTTAAGGTTCGTGGCGAGCCGCTCGCGTCGCTGCGCAAGCTAATCAAGCGCTCAACGCTGCCGATCCCGGAGGAGCTGCCGCCGATGGCGGCGGGTCTGTTCGGGTATCTGGGTTACGACATGGTGCGCTTCGTCGAGCGTTTGCCCGACAAGGCGCCCGATCCGCTCGGCACGCCTGACGCGTTGCTTGTGCGTCCCACGATCATCGCCATTTTCGACAACGTGACGGGCGAGATCAAATTGGTTACGCCGGCTTGGAAGCGCAAAGGCAAGACCGCGGCGCAAGCCTACGCGCAGGCCCAGAAGCGCCTCGACAGCGCCGAGCGCGACTTGCGCAGGCCTTTGCCGCGCGCCAAAAAAACGGTGGCTCCGGACACGCCGCTCCCCGCGCCCGCCTCGAATACGGCGCCGTCGGAGTACCGCGCGCTGGTTGAAAGATGCAAAGCGTATTGCCGCGCTGGCGACATCTTCCAGGTTGTTCCCAGTCAGCGCTTTTCGGCGCCGTTCGCGCAGGGCGCGTTCGCGCTTTATCGTTCCCTGCGCCGGCTTAATCCGTCGCCGTTTCTCTACTATCTCAATTTCGGCGACTTCCAGGTGGTGGGGTCGAGTCCCGAAATCCTGGTCCGTAAGCGCGGCGAGACAATTACCATTCGTCCCATCGCCGGCACGCGCCCGCGTGGGGCGACGCCGGCCGAGGATCACGCCAACGAACTTGAACTCCTCGCCGATCCGAAGGAACGCGCCGAACACCTCATGCTCGTCGATCTCGCGCGCAACGATCTTGGGCGCGTCGCCAAGCGCGGCGGAGCTGGCGGCAACGCGGCGGCCGCGCGGGCCGGATCGGCGCATGTGCGCGTAACCGACAGCTTCGTGATCGAGCGCTACAGCCATGTGATGCACATCGTCTCCAATGTCGAAGGCGAACTGCGCGATGGCTTGACCGCGCTTGATGCGTTGATCGCGGGCTTCCCGCACGGCACGGTTTCCGGCGCGCCCAAAATCCGCGCCATGGAGATCATCAACGAGGTCGAAAAGCACAGGCGCGGCGTCTATGCGGGCGGCGTTGGTTATTTTGGCGCGGGCGGCGACATGGACACCTGCATCGCGCTGCGCACGGGCGTCGTCAAAGGTGGCGTCCTGAGCGTGCAGGCCGGCGGCGGCGTCGTGCTGGATTCCGATCCGGAGTTGGAGCTGCAGGAGACGCTGCACAAGTCGCGGGCGCTGTTCAAGGCGGCGGCCGAAGCGTGGCGGTATGAATGAGCGTGAGGCTCGTTTGATATCCTGGCGGTCTACCACACGGCGCAGCAGCGCTGAGCCATATTGTCTTTTCCGACCAACCATGGTCGATGACGGGCATGCACTTGGCCCCCGCCTCACGATGGCGTTGAACGCGACGAGAATTTCGCGCGTTCCAGAGCTACCAGCGTTGCGGACCCCATGATCCTTTTCATCGATAACTACGACAGCTTCGTTTACAACCTCGTCCACTACGTCGAGGACTTCGGCGTGCCGACGGACGTGGTGCGCAATGACGCGCTCTCGGCTGAGCAGGCGCTGAAAAGGAAACCCAAGGCGGTCATCCTCTCGCCGGGCCCATGCACGCCGAACGAAGCCGGCATTTGCCTCGATCTGTTGAGGCAGGCGCCGAGCGATCTGCCGATCTTCGGCGTTTGTCTTGGCCATCAGGCCATGGGCCAGGCGTTTGGCGGCGATGTGGTCAGCGCCAAGGCGATCATGCATGGCAAGGTGTCGGCGGTGCGCCATACCGGACGCGGGCTTTTCCGAGGGCTCCCCTCCCCGTTTAACGCGACCCGCTATCATTCGCTCGCTGTGAAACGTGAGACGCTTCCCGCCGAGTTTTCCATCGACGCTGAAACCGAGGACGGCGAGATCATGGGCATGTCGCATCGAAATCGGCCGTTGTTCGGCGTGCAGTTCCATCCAGAGTCCATCGCCTCGGAACACGGTCACGCGATTATCGCCAACTTCTTGGCGGCGGCGGGCCTGCGATGAGCGCGCTCGACGCCGCGTTCGCGCGCATTCTCGACGGCGCGGCGAGTCATGACGAGATCATGGAGTTTCTCGCGCGCTCAATCGCGCGCATGGGCGATCCCGAGGCGCTCGCGGCTGGCGCACGGGCGATGCGCGAGCGCATGCTGCACGTACAAGCGCCTGAAGGCGCCATTGACGTTTGCGGCACGGGCGGCGACGGGGCCCACACGCTGAACATTTCGACAGCCGTGGCGTTTGTCGTGGCGGGCGCGGGCGTTCCGGTGGCCAAGCACGGCAACCGCGCCATGAGTTCGAAATCCGGCGCCGCCGATGTGCTTGAAGCGCTGGGCGTCAAGCTGACGGGGGACGCGCCCACGCTTGAGCGCGCGCTGCGCGAGGCCAACGTCGCATTCTTGTTCGCGCAAAATCACCACCCCGCGCTGCGTCATGTCGCGGCGGCGCGCCGCGAATTTGGGCAACGCACGATCTTCAATCTGCTGGGGCCGCTCTCCAATCCCGCCGGCGTGAAGCGCCAACTCGTCGGCGTGTTCGCGTCGGACTTCGTTGAGCCGGTCGCGCGCGCGCTGCACATTCTCGGTTCGGAGCGCGCATTTGTCGTTCACGGCGCCGGCGGCGTCGATGAATTCGCCGCGAACGGTCCCAATTTCGTCGCGACGTTGAGCGCGCAGGGCGTCAAGGTGATGCCGGCGGACACGTCTGGACAGCTCGAAGAAGGTCTTCACGGCGGCGACGCGCGCGCGAACGCGCACGCGCTGCAGGCGCTTCTCGACGGCGGCGGGCGCGCGGCTTATCGCCAGGCGGTGCTCGCCAACGCGACGATCGCCCTGCAAATGGCGGGGTTCGGCCCCGAAGGCGAAGAGCGCGCGCGCGCCTCGCTGGAAAGCGGCGCGGCGAAGCTCATGTTGGACACGCTCATCGCCATCACCAAGGACGCGCCATGAGCGTGCTTGAACACATCCTTGCCTACAAGCGCGAAGAGGTGGCGAAGCGGCAGGCGCACCGCCCCTGGGGGCAGATCGAGGACGACGCATTTTCGCAACCGCCGCCGCGCGATTTTCTCGGCGCGCTGCGCGCTACGAAGGATCGCGCCGCCCTTATCGCTGAGATCAAGAAAGCCTCGCCTTCGAAGGGGCTTATCCGCGCGGACTTCGACCCGCCGGCGCTCGCGCGCGCCTACGAAACCGGCGGCGCGGCGTGCCTTTCCGTGCTGACCGACGCGCCAAGCTTTCAAGGCGCCGATGAGTATTTGGTCGCGGCGCGCGCCGCGTGCGCGTTGCCGGTGCTCCGCAAGGATTTCATCGTCGATACATGGCAGGTGTTCGAGAGCCGCGCGCTCGGCGCCGACGCCATCCTCATCATCATGGCGGCGCTGGATGACGCCGCCGCCGCTGATGTGTTCGACGCGGCCAACGAATGCGACATGGCCTCGCTGGTCGAGGTTCACGACGAAGCGGAACTGGAGCGCGCCATCGCGCTCGGCGCGCCGCTGATTGGCGTGAACAATCGTTCGCTGGCGACTTTCGAAACCGATCTCACGGTGAGCGAGCGCTTGGCGGCGCGGACGCCCAGGGATCGTTTGCTGGTCGCGGAATCGGGCATCTTCACCGCCGCGGATATCGCCCGCCTGACCGCCGCCGGCGCGCGCGCATTCCTGGTGGGCGAGAGCCTGATGCGCCAGCAAGACGTTGCGCAGGCGACACGAGACTTGCTCGAAACTTGACCCAATTCGTGAACGGAGCTAGAACATCGTTCGCGTTTTGGTCACCTCTCGTTGCGGGCGAAGCTCATGCTGACGGCGAAGCAAAAAGAACTGCTGCTCTACATCCATGAGCGGATCAAGGAGACGGGGGTTTCGCCGTCTTTCGATGAAATGAAGGAGGCGCTCGATCTTGCCTCCAAGTCGGGCATCCACCGCTTGATCACCGCCCTGGAGGAGCGTGGCTTTTTACGCCGCCTGCCGCATCGGGCGCGCGCGCTCGAGGTGTTGAAGCTGCCCGATAGCGCCGCCCCGGCGGCGCCGCCGAAAGGACGCGGCGCCTTCAAACCGAGCGTCGTTTCCGAGAGCCGCTCGACCGGCGTTCCGATCCTCGGTCAAATCGCGGCGGGCGTGCCGATCGAAGCGCTCCAACATGAGGTGGGGCGCGTGTCGGCGCCGGAGGACCTGCTGGGACATGGCGATCACTTCGCGCTTGAGGTGAAGGGCGATTCGATGATCCAGGCCGGCATTCTCGACGGCGACGTCGTCATCATTCGGCGCTCGGAAAACGCCGACAGCGGCGACATCGTGGTGGCGCTCATCGATGGCGAGGAAGCGACGCTGAAGCGTTTACGCAAACGGGGCAATTCAGTCGCGCTTGAGGCGGCGAACCCCGCGTATGAGACGCGTATCTTCGGCCCCGACCGCGTGCGTATTCAGGGTAAGCTGGTGGCGATGATCCGGCGCTATTCCTGAGACGTGTCGGCGTTTTCGGCGCGCGTCGCGGTCCATGGGCGCGCAAGCGCTGACGGGCGCGCCCGTTCGATCCGGCCGTCCGAAAATATGAACGCCCCGCCGAAGCGGAGGCGGTCGCCTGGGCCGACAAGGCGCGCGGTCGCGCATTGATCGAACGGCGCCAATGTTTCAACGATGATGATCGCGTTAGCCAAACAATCGCGCCGTGGATCGAAGGCGCGTGCGACAATCAGCATACGGGAGCCAAGGCGCCACGCGCAGCGTTCGTTCGCGCATGCCGTTGGCGGCGCGAGGCGCTCAAGCACGGGCGGCGACAGGCCGAGCATGGCGCCGAGCCGATCGCGCGCGTACGTGGACCGACGCGGATTCGTGAGCAGCGTCCACGCCCCCTGCTCCCTGACGAAAACCGCGCGCAGATCCGCGTCAAACGCCATGATCGGCCTTGGCGCGGCGACGTAAAGGCCGATGCTGAGCGCCATGAGCGGCGTGGCCAGCCAGCGCAACCACCCGCGCCACAAGCTGGCCCAGATCAGCGCTGCTACGCATAGGACGAACGCCAGATCAGGCGGCTTCGGCAGCGCGCGGATCGCCTCCGGCCGCTCGCCGAACGTCGCGCCCACGGCGGCGATGAGATCCAGCGCGCTCGCCATCAGCTGCAATGCGGGATCAGCGAGGCCGAACGGCGCGAGGATAGCCGCCACGACCGCCATGGGAGCGACGAGAAACGACATGATCGGCGCCGCGATCAGGTTAGCGGGCAACGAATACAGCGAAAACCGTTGGAAATGATAGATCGCGAACGGATCGGTGGCGAAGCCGGCAACGCAGGAAATCAGAAGTACGCCGCCGATGCCGCGCGTGGTCGCCTGCATGGCGCCGATGAGGGGCCCAGGCGTCGGCAGCGCCGGTTCGTGCGGCGCGCGCTTCATCATCTCGAAGAGCGCAACCAACGCCATGGTCGCGGCGAACGACATCTGGAATCCGGGCTCCAGAACCGATTCCGGAAACAGCAGCGTCACCACGAACGCGGCGAGCGCCAAGCCGCGCATGGAGATCGCGGGCCGGTCGATGAGGATGGCGCCGAACGCGACGCACGCCATCACGAACGAGCGCACCGCCGGCACGCTTGATCCCGAGATGACGAGATAAGCGCCAAGCACGCAGAGCGCAGCGCCCGCGGCCAGTTTCTTGACCGGCCAACGCAGCGCGATGGGCGCGATCAGCGACAGCGTCCACAGCACGATCGAAAAAACCAAGCCGCCGACGACGCCCATGTGAATGCCGGAAACGGACAGAAGATGGCCCAAGCCGCTGTCGCGCAGCGAGGCGTTGGTGTCGGCATCGATGAAGGAGCGATCGCCGGTGACCAGCGCCGCGGCGATGGCGCCGCCTCGATCAGGCGCCGCGGCGATAATCGCGGCGGCGAGGTCTGATCGCATGGCGACGAGGCTGAGCCACGCGCGGTCAAGGGGCGAAGGCGGCGCCTGTTCAAACGCGACGGGGCGGCATCGGCCATAGCCGAAGCCGGTGGCCCCCAGGCGTTCAAAATAGGCGCGGCGCGCGAAATCGTAGGCGCCAGGCGCCATCGGGCCCGCGGGCGGCCCCAGCACGCCGTAGCAGCGCGCGGCGCGCCCAGGCGTTAGCAGGCCGGCTTGCGGAACGGAGAGCCGCACATAGAGCGGCGGCGCGGCGACGCCCTCGATATGGCGCACCAGCAACCTCAAGCGCGGGCCGGTATCGCTTGCGTCATTGGACACCACCCAGCCCTCGATGGCGCGCGGCGCATCGTCCGCGGCGAAGCCAGGTTGGGCCGCCACCAGCGTGCGGACTTGAGCGGCGAGCGCGCCGAGCGCACCCGCGCTTGTCAACGCGCAGGCGCTGATCACGAACAGACGCATGCCCAAGAGCGGGGCGGCGTCGGGGCTCCAACGCCGCAGCAGGACGGCGGCAAGGGTAGCGGCCGCGAACGCCGCGGACGGCGCCCATGGCGGGGGATCGCGCGCCGCCAGCAACCAGCACGCGGCCCCCGCGATCATCGCTATGGGCAACCAGAGGATCCAGCGGTCGCGCTGGAGCGCGATCATCGCGGCAAAAGCGCGCCTAGGAGAAATCGCGCCCGGCGTGCTACCACGCGCGCGATTTGAAGACACAGCGCCCTCCCCCATGAGCGTCGTCACCCGTTTCGCTCCCTCGCCGACAGGCTACCTCCATATTGGCGGCGCGCGAACAGCGCTGTTCAATTGGCTTTTCGCCCGCAAAATGGGCGGGCGATACCTTTTGCGGATCGAGGACACCGACCGGGCGCGTTCCACCGACGCGGCGATCGCGGCGATCATTGATGGGCTCGATTGGCTGGGGCTAAGCCACGATGGCGAGATCACGTATCAGTTTTCCCGCGCCGCTCGCCACCGCGAGGCGGCCGAGGCGATGATCGCGCGCGGAACCGCGTTTCGCTGCTATTGCTCGCCGGATGAGGTCGAAACGCTGCGCGCGGAAGCGCACGAACAGGGACGCGCGTTGCGCTCGCCCTGGCGCGATGGCGGTGAGCGGCCCGGCGCGCCTCATGTCATCCGATTGCGCGCGCCAGACGACGGCGACGTGCTGAACGCCGACCTCATTCAAGGCGACGTGCGCATCAAGGCGCGCGATATCGATGACCTGGTGCTGCTGCGCGCCGATGGCACGCCCACGTACATGCTGTCGGTGGTCGTCGACGACCATGATATGGGCGTGACACACGTGATCCGCGGCGACGATCACCTGACCAACGCGGCGCGTCAGATTCCCATCTTCCGGGCGATGGCGTGGACGCCGCCCAAGTTCGCGCACGTGCCGCTCATTCATGGCGAGGACGGAAAGAAACTCTCCAAGCGCCATGGAGCGCAAGCGGTGCACGAGTATCGCGATATGGGCTACCTGCCCGAGGCCGTCGCCGCCTATCTGATGCGCTTGGGCTGGAGCCCCGGACACGACGACATCCTTTCCAAGGATGAGGCGATCGCGCAGTTCGACATCGGCCAGATCGGAAAAGGCCCCGCACGGCTCGATTTCAAGAAGCTCGATTTCGTCAACGCGCACTTCATGGGCCAAGCTGATGATGCGCGCTTGGCGCAGCTGCTCGGCGATCATCTCAAGGGCAAGGGCGAACCGTCAGCGAACGCGCGGACGCTGGCGCGGATTGCGGGTGCGCTCAAAACGCGCGCCAAGACCATCCCAGACCTGGCCGAGCAGGCGCGCTTCGTGCTCGCCAAGCGCCCGTTGCCATTCACCGACTCGGCCAAGGCGCTGCTGAGCGAGGCGTTTCGAGCGCGCTTGGCGCGCCTTAGCGCCCGACTCAGCGCAGAATCCGCCTGGGAACACGGCCCGCTCGGCGCCGCCCTTAAGGCTTTTGCTACCGAGGAAGGCGTTGGATTAGGACAAATAGGCCCCGGTCTGCGTGCGGCGCTCACCGGGGGCGCGCCCGCCCCCGACTTGGGGCTGGCGCTGGAACTCTTGGGCCGCGAGGAAGCGCTTGCGCGGATGTCGGATCAGATTTGAGGAAGCCCCATGGAAAGCAAACTGACGAAGAAGGCGCCCGCAACGCTCACGGTGAACAACCGCCAACTCGAGTTGCCGGTCTATGGCGGTTCGGTTGGGCCGGATGTGGTCGACATCCGCAAGCTCTACTCGGACGGCAAGATGTTCACCTTCGATCCGGGCTTCACGTCGACGGGCTCCTGCGAAAGCCAGATCACGTACATCGACGGCGATGAAGGCGTGCTGCTTTATCGCGGCTATCCGATTGATCAACTCGCCGAGCATTCGACGTTTCTGGAAGTCTGTTACCTGTTGGCGAACGGCGAATTGCCGACCCATGCGGAGATGGCGCGCTTCAGCAAGGACATCACCTACCACACCATGCTGCACGCGCAGTTCGATCGCTTCTTCGAAGGCTTCCGCCGCGATGCGCACCCGATGGCGATCATGGTGGGAACGGTCGGCGCATTGTCGGCGTTCTATCACGACTCGACCGACATCGACGATCCCAAGCAACGCACCATCGCCAGCCATCGCTTGATCGCGAAAATGCCGACGATCGCGGCGCGTGCGTTCAAGTACTCGATCGGGCAGCCGTTCGTGTCGCCGCGCAACGAACTCGATTACGCCTCGAACTTCCTGCGCATGTGCTTCGCGGTTCCGGCGGAGGACTATAAGGTCAACCCGATCCTGGCGCGCGCGATGGACGTGTTCATGATCCTTCACGCCGACCACGAGCAGAACGCGTCGACCTCGACGGTGCGCCTCGCGGGCTCTTCGGGCGCCAATCCGTTCGCGTGCATCGCCTCGGGGATTGCGTGTCTGTGGGGCCCCGCGCATGGCGGCGCCAACGAGGCGGCGCTCAAGATGCTCGAAGAGATCGGCGCCGTCGACAACATTCCCGCCTTCATCGCGAAGGTGAAAGACCCGAAGTCCGACGTGCGCCTGATGGGCTTCGGCCATCGCGTCTACAAGAACTACGATCCGCGCGCGAAGGCGATGCAGAAGCTTTGCCACCAGGTGCTCAAGGAGGTCGGCGCGACCGACAATCCAATGCTGAAAGTGGCGATGGAGCTCGAAAAGATCGCGCTCAACGATGAGTACTTCGTCCAGCGCAAACTCTATCCGAACATTGACTTCTATTCCGGCATCACGCTGCGGGCGATGGGCTTCCCGACCTCTATGTTCACGGTGTTGTTCGCGGTTGCGCGTACAGTTGGCTGGATCGCGCAGTGGACCGAGATGATGGAGGATTCCAGCCAGAAGATCGGCCGTCCGCGGCAGGTCTATACCGGCGCGCCAAAGCGCGATTACGTGGCGCTCGATCGGCGCTCCTAAACGCCCACCACGCTTTCGACGGCGTCAGCGGCGATTTCCGCCGCTGACCGTCCGCCGCGCCCCATGAGGTTCAGCGCCGCGTTCTGAGCCTCCACCTGAGCGGCGCGCGCGGCTGCATTGTCCAACAAGGCCGCGCCAGCGTGGGCGACGTTTTCCGCCGTGAAACGGGTCTGGATGAATTCGGGCGCGACTTCACGATCGGCGGCGACATTCATCAGGGTCGCGTACTTGGACTTGAACAAGAAGGCGCGCGCCAGCGCCCAGGTGATCCAACCCAGCTTGTATCCAATGACCAGGGGCGCGCCTTGTAAGGCGACTTCGGTGGTCACTGTCCCTGACGCGGCGAGCGCCACGGTCGCCGCGGCGAAGGCGTCTTCCTTTTCGCCCTCATCCACGATCAAGGCCGACGGCGGCGCTTGTTGCAGCGCCTGCGCGCGCACGGCGTTGGCGACGACGACGGCAAGCCGAAGCTCGGGGCGGTCGCGCTGAAGGTCGAGCGCGGCGCGCCACAAGGTCGGGCCGACGCGGCGGATTTCACTGGCGCGGCTGCCTGGAAGCACGAGCAACACCTTGGCGTCCCCCACGCCGTGCCGCGCGCGGAACGCGGTTGCGTCGCCCGCTTCGAAGCGGCCGAGCGCGGGGTGCCCGCAGACCGTGCATGGCAAGCCGAACGGCGCGTAGTACGCCACTTCGAAGTCGTGAATGCAGATGAGATGATCCACAATGGCCGCAAGCGTTTTCGCGCGTCCTGGCCGCGTGGCCCACACTTGCGGGCCGATGTACTTGACCAGCTTGATGTGGGGCGCGCTTGCGCGCACGCCCTGCGCCACGCGCAGCGTAAACCCCCAGGAATCGATCAGCACGACGACATCGGGCTGCTCATGCAGGATGGCCGCGACCGTCGCCGCGACGGCTTGCTTCACGCGCTTGTATGCAAGCAGCCCGTCAACAAAACCAAGCACCGCGAGTCCCGAAATGTCGGCGCGACTCAATATCCCTTGTTCGGCCATCAGTGGGCCGCCGACGCCAGCCAAGGACACGTTTGCGTCGCGCGCCTTCAAGACGCGCGCGAGATCCGCGCCGAGCGCATCCCCGGAGGACTCCGCGGCCACCAAGAAGATGCGCTTGCTCACGGCTCGCCGACCTCGGCAGGCGTGAAGCCATAGACGAACAGCCCGGCTGCATCAGCGGCGGCGATCAGTTCCTTGCGGCGCACCGCCAACGCGCCGCCAGCTTCGACGGCCACGCCCGCCAAGCCCGCCGCGGCGGCGGCATCGATCGTGCGCACGCCGATGGTGGGCAGATCGATGCGGCGCTCCTGAATCGGCTTGGGACGCTTGACCAGCACGCCCCGGCGCGCATGAGCAGTCCCGCGCACCGCTTCAGGCAAAGCTGCGACGCGCGCGAGCATGGCGTCCGTGCCCTCCTGAGCTTCAACCGCGAGCGGTAGGCCGTCGCAGACGACAACGCCTTGCCCTACGTCGTAAGCGCCAATCGCCGCCGCAAGGCGCGCGGCCTTGGCGATGTCCTTGCGATGTGCGTCGTTCGGCGCGCACGCACCCCAGACGCCAGGAGTCGCCAACAAATCCGACATCGCTTCTTCCACGCCGATGACGCGAAAGCCGGCTCGCTCATGATGCGTGACCAGCACGCGCAGCAGCGCATCGTCGCCTTGCGGGGCCGCCGCGAGGATATCGGGCACCATCGCCATGCCGCCTTCATCGAGCTTGAGGCCGCGCGGATCTTGGCGCAGCACTTGGCCAATGAGCACGACCGCGTCGCAGCCGGCGTCGCGTAGCGCGTTCATCCGCGCGCCCATGGCGCCGAGATCATGCGTTGCGCCCGGGTGCGCATTCAGCCGTTCATCGGCGTAAGGCGCGATCCGCGCCACGAAATACGCGGCGTTGTGTTCGGCGCAGTGCTCCGCGAGCGCGACCGGCAAGTCGCCGCCGCCCGCGATGACGCCCAGCTTGCGCCAAGCTCCCATGATCAATCCCGAGGCATGCACAACGGACGCGCCGCGTCGGCGCGGATGAAGTCGACGATCTCCATCACATGGGGATCGCCGCTGTAAGCCTCGACGCAATCCTCGATGCGCTCTTGGAAGGTGCCCTCCTCGGCGAACAACAGCCGATAGGCGGCGCGGAGATCGTGAATCTGATCACGGCTAAAACCACGGCGCTTCAACCCGACGACGTTCAGGCCGCCGAGATGCGCGTGGTTGCCGATGGCGGACCCGAACGGAATCAAATCGGTGGTCATGAGCGCGGAAGCGCCCACGAAAGCGTAACGGCCGACGCGCCCGTGCTGATGCACGCCGGAAAGGCCGCCGAGGAACGCGAAGTCGCCGACCTGAACATGGCCCCCGATGGTGGCGGTCTGCGCCATGATCACGTTGTTGCCGACAATGCAGTCGTGCGCGACGTGGCAGTTGCCCATGATCAGACAATTGTTTCCGATTGTCGTCACCGCGCGGCCGCGCGCGGTGCCCCGATGCAGCGTGGCGTGTTCGCGGATTACGTTGTCGTCGCCGATCACGAGCCTGGTCGGTTCGCCGCGGTAGGAAAGGTCCTGCGGCGCGCCTCCCAAGCCGACGAACGGAAACACCGTGTTGTCCTTCCCCAGCTCGGTGTGACTTTCGATGAACACATGCGCGATAAGCCGGGTTCGGTCGCCGATCTTCACGCTTGGGCCAATGACGCAGCCAGGGCCGATCTCGACATCGGCGCCTAGCTCGGCGCTCTTGTCGACGACGGCCATGGGATGAACGTTCGCGCTCATGCTGGCGGGCTTTCCGGGCGATCGGCCTTCATGGCGGCGAACTCGCAATCAGTGGCGAGTTCGCCGTTGACCTCGACGCGGCCGCGAAACTTGAAAATGTTGCGGCGCTGAAAGAGCACCTCGACGGGCATCTCCATCACGTCTCCCGGCATCACAGGACGCTTAAAGCGCGCGCTTTCGACGGACATGAACAGGATGAGGTGTTTCGAAATATCGGCGTCGAGCGTTTTCGACATGAGCACGGCGCCCGTCTGCGCAAGCGCCTCGATCTGCAAAACGCCAGGCATGACCGGCGCGCCCGGAAAGTGCCCAGGAAAAAACGGCTCGTTGATCGTCACGCACTTGATGCCGCGGATGGATTTGTTCGGCACATAGTCGACGGCGCGGTCGATCAACAGGAACGGATACCGGTGCGGCAGCCGCCGCAGGATCTCGTTGATCTCGATGACGTCAGCCGTGGTCTTTTGCTGTTCGGTCAGATCATTCGCTTTCATTGCGCGTCCCCGCGGCCTTGCGGCTGATCCAGGCGGCCTCGCGCAGCCATTTGCGCAAGGGCTTGGCCGGATAGCCGCTCCAGACCTCTCCTGCGGGCACGTCTTGGAACACCGCCGCGCCGCCCGCAAGGGTGGCGCCGGGGCCAATCGTGCGGTGATCGGCGATGCCAACCCGGCCGCCGAGCGTCACCCCGTCGCCTACCACCGTCGAGCCAGATATGCCGCCGAACGCGGCGATCAGAACGCCGCGCCCAATCGTGCAATTGTGGGCGACGTGGCAAAGATTATCGATCTTCGCCCCCTCGCCGATCACCGTGTCGTCAAACACGCCGCGATCAATGCACGAGTTCGCGCCGACCGTGACCTTGTCCTGAATGATGACGCGCCCGAAGTGCGGCACGTCGATCGGTCCCGATGCGTCGCCGGCGACGCCAAAGCCTTGCTCGCCGATGACGGCGCCGGCAAGGATCGAAACGTCGTCGCCGACGAGCGCGAAGGCGATCGACACGCGCGCGCCGATGCGCGTGCGCCGCCCGATGGCGACGCCTGGACCGATCACGGCGTTGGGGGCAATGTCCGCCCCAGCGCCGACGGACGCGCCTGCCCCGATCACGACACCCGCGCCTAACCGAACACCGTCCTCTAGCTGCGCCTCCGGGTGAACGAAGACGCCCGCATCGCAGGAGCGCGGCCGCAGCACCAGGGGCGCCAGGCGTGCGAACGCCGCGCGCGGCCGTTCCGACAAGATCAGCGCGGACGCATTGGGCGCCAGGTGTGCGTGCGCGGCGGTAACGATACAAACCGCAGGCGCGTTGCTGAGCGGCGACGCGCCCTTGCGGGGCTCAAGGTAACAGAGGTCTCCCGGGCCGGCGCGATCGGCGGGCGCGACGCCGCGAACGAGGCTTTCGGGGTCGCCGCCGATCTGCTCGGAAGGCGAAAGCGCCCGGGCCGTCACCGGCCCGAGCGCTTCGTAGAAACGTGGGTCAATCATGCGCCGCGCATGCTGGCGCCGACTTCGCCCGTTGTCACCGCCAATTCCTATTGGCCGGTCGTCGCCGCAGGCTGTTGCTGCTGCGCCTGACACTCGGCGACCGCATGACGGGTCACGTTGGCGGTGCGCGTGGCTTGGTTCTGATCGAGTTGCTGGATCACCGTGTTGGTGATGTCGTACTCCGGCGCGACGTAATTCACGTTGCCCGCATCGATGACCATGCCGGCGCCGCGTTGCTGCATGACGCTGCGGATAATCGGAGACACAACACGATCAAAGTCACGCAAGCTGATCAGCTGCGAGCACTCGAGATCGCCTTGCAGAGCCGCCGCACGCGCCTGATGTTGCTGGCGGCGCTGGCCGAACTGCTGAAACTGCGGGCCCCAGGTGGCGTGGTTGCGGATCTGCTCCGGGGTCATGTTCCGCGTCGCGTTCTGAAGGCGCTGGGCCTCCTGCTCAAGCGATTGCGCTTCCGGCTGCAACGCCTGCGCTTCAGTCCCGATCTGGGTGCGCACTTGTTGAAGCTTCGCGGCCATGTCGCGCCCGAGCGCGGATTCCGCGGCGATACGCTGGTAGTTGACCACCACGGATGCGGCGGCTTGGCCGCGGTTGCGTTGCGCGAACGCGTCAGGCGCGCTCGAAAAGGCCGCCGCTGCAATCGCGACCGCCGACACCATACTCATTAGACGCATTGCGCGCTCTCTCCTTAGAAGTTGGTTCTGGTCGAGAACCGGAATTCCTCTCGCCGATCGAAATCCTCATAGGCGAGCGGCTGCGCGAAGTCGAACTGCACAGGACCAAAAGGCGAGTCCCAGAAAACAGAGACCCCCGCCGCAGCTCTCAAGCTGGTGGAGTCGTCAACAATAAGGCTGGAATCAGCATCAAGCACCACAGTCTCGCGGCTTGCAGCGTCCACGACCCCTAAAGTCCCGAAATCGGCGAACAGGGCCGCCCCCAGGCCGAAGGAGTCGGGAAGCGGAAGCGGCACATCCAGGTTCAACGACCCAATGGCGTAGGCGTTGCCGCCAATAGCGTCTCCGGCGGTCTCCAATTCACCCGTCGTCGTGTTGACGACAATTTGTCTTGGACCAATGCCCGCGACATCAAACCCACGGAAGGACTGACCGCCCTTGAAGAAGCGGTCATTGATGCGCACGTCGTCGCCACCCCACCCCGCGACAAAGCCCGCCGTGCCCCGGAAACTGGCGCGGAAACCGCCCCACAACCCGTAATACACGCCGCCCTCAATCTCGGTGCGCAAGTAATTCAAATCGCCGCCCAGACCCGCGATGTCCTGGCTGAGCTGCAGGTCAAAACCGCGAGTCGCCCGGATCGGTTGGTTCCGTTGATCCCAGTTGATCGTCACGCCGATGAGCGACGTGAGGAACGTGCCCTCCTGGTCACACAAGGAGGAACGCGCAGGGTTCAGCGGATCGCATTGATTGATCGCTGGCGTGAGAATGTTGGAATCGTGATCGACGAAAAGGTCGGCGATTTGCGTGTCGTCCTGGACGAGCGAATACGTCAGCCCAAGATTCGTCCGCTCCGCGACGGGAAAACCCGCGCGCAGCCCAATCCCTGTCGATTGGTTTTCGAAGGAGGATTGGTCGCGATAGTCCGTGCGCAAAGAGTAGAGATCGAATCCCGCGGCGACTTCGCGCCCCATGAAACGCGGCTCGGTAAAACGAAGATCGAGCTGCTGTCGCTGTTGGCTCGACGACGCGCGCAGCCTCAGGAATTGCCCGCGGCCGCGCAGGTTGCGCTCCGTGACCGAGACGTCGAACAAGAAACTCTCGGACGACGAGTAGCCGGCAGCGAACGCGAGTTCGCCCGTCGATTGCTCCTCGACCGTCACCGTGACGACAGAGCGATCAGGTTGCGAACCCTCGGAATCATCAACCGTGACCTCGTTGAAGAAGCCCAGCGCCTGGATTCGCTGCCGTGAGCGATCGAGCAAGACGCGGTTGAACGCATCGCCTTCGTTGACGCGCATTTCGCGACGGATCACGCGGTCGAGCGTGCGCGTATTGCCAACGACATCAATGCGCTCGATGAACACGCGCGGACCTTCGTTCACTTCGAAGGTGATGTTGACCACGCGGTTGTCGCGATCGCGCTCGACAACCGGGGTAATGTCGACGTTGGCGTAGCCCACTGTCCCCGCGACGTATGTCATCGCGTCAATAGCGTCTTCGATCAGCTCGCCGCGGAAAACAGTGCCCTCGCGGATCGGAATGGCCGCCAACAAAAGGCTCTCGGAGAGACGATTCAGTTCGGTGCTGACCCGGATGTCGCCGAATTCGTAGCGCAAGCCTTCATCGACCGTGAAGGTGATGAAGAAGTCGCGCTGGTCCGGGGTGAGCTCCGCGACGGCCGAGACCACCCGGAAGTCCGCGTATCCGCGATTGCTGTAGAATTGGCGCAGCTGTTCGCGATCGTATTCGACGCGATCAGGATCGTAATTGTCGTTGCTTTGGAAAATATTCCACCAGCTCGATTCCGTGGTGACGATAACGTCCCGCAGCCGGCGGTCGGAAAATTCCTCATTACCGATGAAGTTCACGTCGCGCACGCCGGTGACCGGGCCTTCATCGACCTCGAAAATGAGATCGACGCGGTTTTGGTCGAGCTCGCGCACTTGCGGCGTCACCTGCGCCGCGAAACGCCCCGCGCGCCGGTAAAGCTCCACTATCCGTTGCACGTCGGCCTGCGCGCGCGCGGGCGTAAACACCGAGCGCGGGCGCGCCTGCACTTCTTCTTCAAGGTCTTCTTCGTCGAGCGTCCGCAGGCCTTCGAACAACACCCGGTTGATGATCGGGTTCTCGGTGACCGAAACAACGAGATCGGCGCCTTGCTGCTCGATCTGCACGTCCGCGAACAAGCCCGTCGCGAACAAGGTCTTCAGCGACAAGTCGATGCGCTCAGGGTCGAACGTGTCGCCGGGGCGCACAAGCAGATAGGACGTCACCGTCGCCGCTTCGATCCGTTGATTGCCTTGCACGACAACGCGCCGAATGGCGGCGGCTTGTTGTGACGTCGTCGCGGGCGCTTGTCCCGTTTGCGCGGAAGCCTCGGCCGACAGCGCGACCATTGCGCCCGCGCCGGCGCCGACGGAGGCGGCGCTGTACATAGCGCCGAGCACGACATCCCGAAGAACCCGCTTCATTAAGCCCTCGACGCTCTGGCGCTCCCCTGCGCCTCGTTCTTAAGACCCCATTCGGACACGAAAGACAAGGACGAGACGCTGTTAGTGGGCGCCGGGGAACAGCCTTGTAATGTCGTTCCAGGTTGCGAACAGAAACAAACTCGCCATCACGGCGAAACCGGCGCGATAGGCCCATTCCTGAGCCGCTGGCGGAATCGGTTTGCCCCCACGCAACGCCTCAATGCCGTAGAACAGCAGGTGGCCCCCGTCCAGGATCGGGATGGGGAGTAAGTTGACGAAACCCACAGCAACGGAAAGCACAGCCGCCAGCTGCAGCAGTGAAAGCGTCAAAAATAGCGCTTTTTGGCTCCAGGTCGCTTCCGGCGCTTCCAGGGCGGAGGACGCCACCTGACCCGAGACGTTGAGAATGCCCAGCGGACCCGCGATCTGAGCGCCCGATTCGCGTCCCGTGACGACGTTGGCGAGGTATGTCGTCGTTTGCGAGAGGATAGCCCACGTCGCCGAGGCGCCTTCGGCGAGCGCCGCGTGGGGCGGGATCGGCTCACGATTCGCCATCGAGGAGTCGTGCATCACGCCGATCATTCCGACCTGCTCGTTGTCAGGATGAGGGCGCGGCGTGACCGGCACGGTCACGACCACATCTCCGCGGCGAACCACGAATGAAAGCGTTTGCCCGGGCGAAGTTGCAATCAGACCTTGGAGCGCCGCGAAGTCGCGGACGACGCGACCATCGACGGTTTGAACCACATCGCCGGGCAACAGCCCGGCCTCCGACGCCGGTTGTCCAGGCTGCACCTGATCAATGCGGGGCGCATCGCGGCCCATGACGAGCGCGAGAATGGCGAAGGCGACGATCGCGAAGACGAAGTTCGTGAGCGGCCCGGCCGCCACGGTGATCGCGCGTTTCCACAGCTGCTGCGCGCGGAAATGGCCGCGTTGCCGCGCCTCCTCATCGCTCAGGGCTTGATGTTCTGGCGACGCGGGCAGCGTGCTGGTTCCGTCGCTGTCATCGATCCACGACACAAACCCGCCGAGCGGAATGCGCGACACCTTCCAACGCGTGCCATGTTTGTCGGTCCAGCCGAACCATTCCGAACCGAGGCCAATGGAAAAACTCTTCACGGCGATGCCGCACCAGCGGCCTATCCGGAAGTGGCCGAACTCGTGGACGAACACCACGACGCTCAACACAAGGACAAAGGCGCCGAGATAGACGAGCGCGTTCTGCAGGTTCTGCAGCATCTCCGCCATGGATCGGCTTCCCTTCCCTAGGTTTTCTGTTGTCCGAGCGTTTAGGCCGCGCTGAGCGTTCCCGCAATCCGCCGCGCCGTCATTCGCGCGCTCCGATCCAGTTCGGTCACCTCATCGAAGGAAGTGGGCGCTTTTGCGATTTCGCCCACGCGATCCAGCTCCGCGAGGACGGATTCAACGGTGCGGGTGATGTCCAGAAAACCCAGGCGCCCCGCCAGGAAGGCCTCGACTGCGACTTCGTTCGCCGCGGAAAGCGCGTTGGTCGCCGCCGCGCCAGAAGCCAGGGCGCGCCGGCAGAGATCGAGGGCCGGAAAGCGGGTCTTGTCTGGCGCTTCAAACGTGAGCGCACCGACGGCGGCAAGGTCAAGGCGGGGGGTCGCCACCTGCGCGCGGTCAGGCCAAGCCAATGCAAACGAGATGGGCACGCGCATGTCTGGCGAGCCGAGTTGAGCCAGAACCGAGCCGTCGACGTAGTGGACGAAGCTATGCACAACGCTCTCGGGGTGAACGATAACATCGAGTTTTGCAGACTTAAAATCAAAGAGATAGGCCGCCTCGATCAGTTCCAGACCCTTGTTCATCAGGGTCGCGGAATCGACCGAAATCTTGCGTCCCATATTCCAACGCGGATGGGCGCAAGCCTGCTCGGGCGTCGCCGCCGCCATGGCCGCCAGACTGGCGCCGCGGAATGGGCCTCCCGATGCCGTGAGCGTCACCTTCTCAACCCGCTCGGGGTGGGTCAGGACCTGAAAAATGGCGTTGTGCTCGGAGTCCACGGGCAACAGCGTGGCGTTGTGTTGTTTGGCCGCCTGAACAAACAAGGGCCCGGCACAAACTAGGCACTCCTTATTGGCGAGGGCGACCGCCGCCCCGCGCCGGACCGCCGCCATGGTCGGTTCCAGACCGGCGGCGCCAACGATCGCCGACATGACCCAATCCGCGGGTCGCGCCCCAGCTTCTTCAAGCGCCCCGGTCCCGGCGCCAACCGTTACATCCAGCCCCGCGAGGGCGTCTCGGGCTTCATCGAGCTTCGAGGAATCGGCGATCGCGGCGAACTTGGGACGGAGCCGCATGCAAGCGTCGCGCAATGCGGAAAGATTGCCGCCCGCGCTTACCGCCTCGACGGCGATCTCGATTCCTTGGCTGCGCAGCTCCTCAACGACGCTGAGCGTCGATTGCCCGATGGAACCGGTCACGCCCAGGATTGAAATGACGCGTCCGGCGTTCATAACCCCGCCCCAAACAAGTCCGCCATGCTGCGGGGCCCCAAGGCGAGGGCCGCGCCCACAAGAAGGGTGGCCGCCATCAGGCTGTCAATGCGGTCGAGCACGCCGCCATGGCCGGGAATGATCCGGCTCGCGTCCTTGACGCCGAAGCGGCGTTTCAGAAAGGATTCGAAAAGGTCGCCCATCAGTCCGGTGAAGGCGATCACCGCCCCGAGCGCGGCCCATATCGGGTGCAATGGGGGCGCGGCCTGATAGACAAGCCCGCAGGCGAGGCCCGCGCCGGCGCCCGCGCAAACGCCCGCAACGATGCCGGACCAGGTCTTGTTTGGCGAAAGGCCCGATGCGATCCGCGGCCCTCCGATCACCTTGCCGCCAAAATAGGCGAAGATGTCGGAGGCCCAAATGATCGCGAACAGGGCGAGGATGGTTTCCAACCCTTCCGGCGCTCGGTCTCGCAGCCACAGGAACAATGCTGGCGGAAACCCGACGTAAATCGCCCCGCCCGCCGTTTCGAGCGCACCCAACGCGGTGCGCCGGCGCAGGGCGGACGCAAGCGCGCATAGGGCGAGCCAGGCCCCCGCTAGAGTCACCGCCTGCCAACTCGCCAGCAACACAGCGCCGAGCGATCCAGCCAATGCGAAAACGAAAGCCGGCATGGTCGCCTCGGGCTCGCTCATCCGCGCCCACTCGTACGACATGGCGACGACGGCCGCGCCGCACGCCGCAGCGAGCCACGGCCCCCCGAACCAGGCCGCCGAAAACCCCGCCGAAGCGAGCACAAGCCCGGAAAGAACGCGCGCGCCCAGATCCGACCAATCTTGGCGATCGCTGGGCGGCGGCGAACTCATTCCGCGCCGTGGCCGCCAAATCGGCGCTCGCGGCGATGGAATTCCGCGATGGAGGCCGAGAGCGCATCCTTGTCGAAGTCGGGCCACAACACGTCGGAGAACACGAACTCCGCGTAGGCGGCCTGCCACAGCATGAAATTGGAAAGCCGCGCCTCGCCGGAGGTGCGAATAAGCAGGTCAGGCATGGGAAGCTCGCACGTGTCGAGGAAACTCCCGAAACGCTCGACGGTGATATCTTGCGGCGCCAACCTGCCGCCGGCGACCTCTTCCGCGATCCGGCGCGCCGCACGCGCAATCTCGTCTTGGCCGCCATAATTGAACGCGATGGTGAGATTGAAACGTGTGTTGTGACGCGTCTTGGCCTCCGCCTCCTCGACAATGCGCAGAATGTCGCTCTGCAATCCGACGCGTTCGCCGATGATGCGCACCCGCACCCCTTCGCGCGCCAGCTTGTCGAGGTCGCGCGAGACGTAGAGGCGAAGCAGATCGAACAGCGCGTTGATTTCCTCGGCGGGCCTGCGCCAATTCTCGGTCGAGAAACCGAATACCGTGAGGTACTCGATGCCGAGATCGCCCGCGGCTTCGACGGTCCGGCGCAATGCCTCCACGCCTTCCGCGTGCCCAAATGTTCGCGGCCGCCCGCGTTGTTTTGCCCATCGCCCATTGCCATCCATGATGATGGCGACGTGGCGAGGCGGGGACGCATTGGCGGGGGTTGGGACGGCGACCATGGGGAGGTTGGTTCAAGCTCTGAAGGTGTGGCGAGAATAAAACCCTGAATGCGGCCTTCCCGCCCCTGCCCTTCCAGCCTTAGACCTGCATGATCTCCTCTTCCTTATGCCGGAATGCGTCGTCGATCTTCTTGATGTGATCGTCGGTGGCCTTCTGCACGTCGGCGCCGAGCTTCTTGTGCTCATCCTCTGAGATCGCGTGTTCCTTTTCCAGCTTCTTCAAATGGTCCATGGCGTCGCGGCGGATGTTGCGCACCGCCACGCGTTGCTGCTCGGCGTACTTACCAGCGACCTTGGCGAGTTCGGCCCGCCGCTCGCCGGTCAGCGGCGGGATCGGAATACGCAGCGTTTGCCCATCGATAATCGGGTTGAGGCCAAGATTCGCGGAACGGATCGCCTTGTCGACGGCGGACACGACCGATTTGTCCCAAACCTGAACCGAGATCATCCGTGGTTCGGGGACGGTCACGCCCGCGACTTGATTGAGCGGCGAAACGCCGCCGTAGGCGTCAACCGTAATCGGATCAAGCAACGCCGGGGAGGCGCGTCCCGTGCGCAAGCCGCCGAACTCATGCTGAAGCGCGGTGAGCGCGCCATCCATGCGGCGCTTGTATTCGTCGAGGGCGAATGGGGGTGATTGAGCCATGGCGATCTTCCTAGTCAGCGATGGTTGTGCAGACGCCGCGCCCAGCCAACACATCGGCCAGCCCGCCGCGCTTGTGGATGGAAAACACGACGATCGGAATGCCGTTGTCACGCATCAGGCTGATGGCGGAAGCGTCCATCACCCTTAGGTCGCGCGCCAGTACTTCGTGGTAGGAGAGCGTCTCGTAGCGCGTCGCGTTGGGATCCTTCTTCGGATCGGCGGTGTAAACGCCGTCGACCTGGGTGCCCTTCAAGAGCGCGTTGCATCCCATCTCGGCGGCGCGCAAAGCCGCGGCGGTGTCGGTTGTAAAAAACGGATTGCCAGTGCCGGCGGCGAAAATGACGATGCGGCCCTTCTCCATATGCCGGATGGCGCGGCGGCGGATGTATGGCTCGCACACTGTCACCATGGGGATGGCTGAAAGCACGCGCGCGTAACCGCCTATGGCTTCGATGGCGTTCTGCATGGCGAGCGCGTTCATCACAGTCGCCAGCATGCCCATGTAATCGGCGCTGGCGCGCTCCATGCCTTTCGCGGCGCCTTGCATGCCGCGGAAGATGTTCCCTCCGCCGATCACGAGGCACATCTCGGTCCCCGCCTTGACGGCGTCGAGCACCTCTTGGGCGATGCGCTCGCAGACAGTCTGATCGATGCCGTACTGACCATCGCCCATCAGCGCCTCGCCTGAGATTTTCAGGAGGACGCGCTTATAGAGGCGCGCGGGCGACGCTTGGTTTTGTTCGGCAAGGCTCATGAGCCGAATCTATAGACCAGGCCCACGGGCTAAGTCACGGCGGGGAAAAGAAAAGAGCGCGGAAGCCGTTCAGCTCCGCGCTCTTCGCCTTGCTCTTGAGGACAGGTCAGTCCTTTTTGGTCATCGCCGCGACTTCATCGGCGAAATTGTCGACCTTTTTCTCCACACCTTCGCCCACCGCGAAGCGGACGAAACCGGCGATCTTGATCGGCGCGCCCGCGGTCTTCGCCGCCTCCGCCACCGCCGCCTCGACGGTCTGATCGGGATTCAGCACGAACGCCTGCTTGGTCAGAACCGATTCCTCGAAGAATTTGCGCATGCGGCCTTCCAGCATCTTGTCGAGCACTTGCTGGGGCTTTCCTTGCGCCTTGGGATCTTCCTTGATCTGTTCAAGCAGAACCGTTTTCTCGCGTTCGACGCGGTCGGCGGGAATGTCCGTCTCGGCAAGCGCTAGCGGATTCGCCGACGCGATATGCATAGCGATCTTCTTGCCGAAGCTCTCCAGCGCGGCTTTGTCGCCCGTGGACTCGAGCGCGACCAGAACCGCGATGCGGCCCAAATGGTCGGCGCCGTCCACCTTGGAGTGGACATAAGCCGCGATGGCCCCGTTCTGCACCGAAAGCTTCGCCGAGCGCCGTAGCGTGATGTTCTCGCCGATCGTCGCGATCAGTTGCGTCACGGCTTCGGAGACTTTCTGGCCTTCGTGGGCGGCGTTGAGCAGCGCGTCGTGGCCATCGGCGCTGAGCGCGATCTTCGCGAAGGCGCCCGCGGCCTTCTGGAAGTCGGCGTTGCGGGCGACGAAGTCCGTCTCGGAGTTAAGTTCGATCACCGAGCCATGGTCGACGCCAAGCGCGATCGCCACCACGCCTTCGGCGGCGGCGCGGTCAGCCTTCTTCGCCGCCTTGGACAAGCCCTTGGCGCGCAGCCAATCGACGGCCGCTTCGAGATCGCCCTTGGTTTCCTCCAGCGCCTTCTTGCAATCCATCATGCCGACGCCGGTCTTCTCGCGCAGGTCCTTGACCAGCGCAGCGGTGATTTCCGCCATTTTCAATACTCCTTCGCGTTCGTGTTCGCGTCAGTAATTAGCGCCGGAGGGCCCATCGATCGGGCTCTCAACCGGCGTTGGGTCGCGCTCGCGCACCACGGGCTCCACCGGAGGACGCGCCGAGGCGCCAATATCAGCGCCGCCACGCACCTGGTTTTCAGTCAGGCCGTCGAGCACGGCGTCGGCGATCAGATCGCAATACAATTGGATCGCGCGCGCGGCGTCGTCGTTGCCGGGGATCGGGAACGTCACTTCGTCGGGGTCGCAGTTGGAATCAACCACGGCGACAACCGGGATGCCGAGCTTCCGCGCTTCTTGAATCGCGATCGCTTCCTTGTTGGTGTCCACGACGACCATGAGATCGGGAATGCCGCCCATGGCGGCGATGCCGCCGAGCGAGCGATCAAGCTTGTCGCGCTCGCGCGTCAGGTTGAGCACTTCCTTCTTGGTGAGGCCGACGGCGCCGCCGTTGGCGATGGCGTCGAGTTCGCGCAAGCGCTGAATGGACTTCGAAACGGTTTGCCAGTTCGTCAGCGTGCCGCCGAGCCAGCGCGAGTTGACGAAGTATTGCGCGCAGCGTTGCGCCGCGGCCTTGATGTGATCCGCTGCCTGGCGTTTCGTACCCACGAACAGGATGCGCCCGCCGCCAGCGGCGACCTCACGCACTTTCAGAAGCGCCTGGTGCAACAGCGGCACGGTTTGCGAGAGATCGAGGATGTGAATGTTGGACTTCGCGCCGAAGATGTAGCGATCCATCTTCGGGTTCCAACGGTGGGTCTGGTGACCAAAGTGCGCGCCAGCTTCCAAAAGCTGACGCATGCTGAATTCAGGCAGCGCCATGTGACAGTCCTTTTCCGGTTTGCCGCCGCGGGCGTGACTTTAGGAATTTATTCCCAAGACCGGAAGGAGGAAACGGCCGCTTTTAGACCGCACCGCCCTACCCGCGTGCGAAGTGAGCCGGCGATATAGGCGCGCGACGCACGGCAAGCAAGCGGTCCGGCGCCGCACATTCACACCGCGCGGGAGTGCCGCGCCGCGCCCACGTCGCGATATGCGTCGAACGCTTGGGCGACGAGGCGCGCGAACGGCCGCGCCGCGTCGGGGATCACGATGCGCGCGCCTTCGACAACAACCAGCCCGTCTTTCGCCAGCGGGGCGAGTTCGGCGAGCTCCGCCGCGAAGGCCTCCAGGCCTCCAAAGGATTGGAGATCGAGTTCGAAGTCGCACAACAGCCGCATGATGAGCGCGCGGCGATGGACGTCGTCCGCCGACAGCGCCTTGCCGCGTTTTGTCGCTAGGCCGCCGCTCATGATCGCCGTGCGCCAAGCGCCGACCTCGGCTTCGTTCTGCGCATAGCCTTGCGGCAGGGTCGAAATCGCGGAGGGGCCCAACCCGATCAGCGCATCGGGTTGCGTTTCCACAAACCCCTGGAAGTTGCGCGCGAGACCGCCTTGGCGCGCTGCTATCGCGATGGGATCGTCCGGGCGCGCATAATGGTCATAGCCAATGGTGACGTAGCCCGCCGCTTGCAGCGTCTCGCGAAGCGTGTCGGCGAGCTCAAAGCGCGCGGCGGCGCCCGGCAAGGCGTGTTCGTCCATCAGCTTTTGGCGGGTCTTGAACCACGGCACATGCGCGTAACCAAACACGGAGAAGCGCGCGGGGCTCAGGCTCGCGGCGCGTTCCGCTGTCTCGCGCACACTGTCGCGCGTTTGGTGCGGCAGGCCGTACATCAGATCGAACGAAAGCGCCTCTATGCCCGCCTCACGCAGCATGTCGACAGCATGTCTCACCGTTTCGAACGGCTGGATGCGGCCAATGCCTTGTTGAACGCGCTCGTCCAGGTCCTGAACGCCCAGCGACACGCGGTTGACGCCTGCCGCCGCGAAGGCTTCGGCATGAGCTTCGGTGAGAATGCGCGGATCGATCTCCACCGCGTGGCGCTCAAGCGAGAAGAGGTCGAAACGCTGATCCAGATGGTCGGCGATCGCCGCGAAGCGCGCGGGCGATAGAATATTAGGCGTGCCGCCGCCCCAGTGGATTTCGGTGACGCGGCGCGCCGCCGCCGCGTCCGCGACGCGGTCGATCTCAACCAGCAGCGCCTCGACAAATTCCGCGATCGGCTCGTCGCGCTTGGCGGCGAAGGCGTGGCATCCGCAATACCAGCACATCTGTTTGCAGTACGGCGTATGCAGATAGAGCGAGAGCGATGCATCGCCTGGCAACTCGCCGAGCCAACGCGCGAAAACAGCGCCGTCCACGGCAGTGTCGAAATGCGGCGCCGTCGGATAGCTCGTGTAGCGCGGCGCGCTCTGCTCGGCGAACTTGAGGAGCTTAGGGTCCATGCGCCCAAGCGGCCTCAATTCGCGGGCCTCGCATTGATCGAGAGCAATTCGCTCAGTTCAGGGCCTTGGGCGTTTGCGGAGAAAGTTCAGGCGGCAACGGCGACGCCGCAATGCCTTCATCGGCCAATTCGCGCGCTTCCTGCGGGGTTGCTTCGCCCCAGATCGCGCGTTCCTCGCTCTCGCCTGTGTGAATCTTGCGCGCTTCCGCGGCGAATTTGTCGCCTACATAGTCGAAATTGTCTCTGATGTGCTCGCGCACCTTCGCGGCCATGGCCATGGCGACAGCGCGTTCGGCGCGCGCTTGTTTGGCTCGGCCTGTCACGACGGCCGGCGCCATGGGCGCCTTTTCGACATGGGTGGAGCCGCAGTGGGGGCACGCAACCAGCCCGGTCGCCGCCTGCTTGTCGTAGTCGGCGATGGAGCCGAACCAGGCTTCGAATTCATCGCCATTGGCGCAGCGGAGATCATAGCGGATCATGGCGCGCGAAACTCCCGCCCGCCGAGCCAGGCCGGTATCTTGGCGCGCGCCGCGCCCACTTGATCGAGATCGAGGTCGGAAACGATCACGCCCGGTTCATCGTGATCGAGGCGCGCGATCACCTTGCCCCACGGGTCGACGATCATGGAGTGGCCCCAGGTTGAACGCCCATCTTCGTGGCGCCCGCCTTGGGCCGGCGCCACCACGAACGCGCCTGTTTCAATCGCCCGCGCACGCAATAAGACCTCCCAGTGCGCCTGACCGGTGGGCACGGTGAAAGCCGATGGCACGGTGATGATATCGGCGCCCGCCTTCGCGTAGGCTGCGTAAAGCGGAGCAAACCGCAGGTCGTAACAGATGGACATGCCGATCTTCGTGTTCGCGGGCCCCGCCGCCAGTACGGCCTCGGCGCCGCCCTCCACGGTTTCGCTTTCGCGATAGGTCTCGCCGCCGCCGAGCGTGACGTCGAAGAGATTGATCTTGTCGTAGCGCGCAGCGATCTTGCCATCCGGCGTGAACAAGAACGAGCGATTGAAGACCTTGCCTTGTCCCGTCGCGATCGCCGCCGACCCCAGCAAGAGCCAAACGCTGAACTCCTGCGCCAGACGCCCCCACGCCAAGAGCTCCGCATCGCCCTTCTCAGGCCCCGCCGCGGCGAGTGCGCGCTCGCGGTTTCGATCGAGGCGGTAGGTGTTTTCCGGCGTCGCAATCAGCCGCGCGCCCATGGCGGCGGCTTCACGGACGAAGGGTAAGGCGTGCGCGCGATTGGCCGCAGGCTCGATCCCGCAGCGAAGCTGAACAGCGGCGACACGCAGCTTTCGCATCAGGCGCCCTTCAATAGAGGATCAAGACCGCCGCGCGCGTCGAGATCGTGCAGATCGTCGCAACCGCCGATGTGCGTCTCGCCGATGAATATTTGCGGGAAGGTCCGCCGTCCCGAGCGCGCGATCATCTCTTCCTTCTTCGCAGGCTCGAAGGTGGCGTCGATCTCGGTCACGCGGGCGCCCTTGCGCTTCAACAGGGAGAGCGCGCGCGTGCAATAGGGGCAAAGCGCGCGCGTATAGACCAGCACATCCGGCATGCGACTCAAGTTCCTCCTTCACGCCACAATATCGGCGGGCCGGACCACGCGCGCTAGGGTCAAGCCATGCACTTCCGCAGCCCCCGCTTTACGCAATGCACGGGCGCACGCCTCCAGAGTCGCGCCAGTGGTGAAAACGTCATCGACGACAACGACGATTTTGCCCTTGCAGCGGGCCGAAGCTCGGATCGCGCCGCCAACGTTTCGCCGCCGTTCCGACGCTGAAAGCCCGGCCTGGCTCTTGCGCCGCTTGAAGCGCGTCAGCGCTCCGGGCTTCCAAGGCTTGCCACAGCTCTCGGACAAGGCCTGCGCCAACCACGCCGCCTGGTTGAAGGAACGCACGGCTAGGCGCGTCCAGTGCATCGGGGTTGGCGCTATGAAGTCAGCGCGCTCCAGCATGGGCGCCGCCGCCGCGACCATCCAACGGGCGAACACCGGCAAACCGTCGCGCCGCCCTCCTCGCTTGAGATCGAGAATCAGGCGCCGCGCGTGATCGTCGTAGGCGAGCGCCGCGCGTGCGGTGTCATATACGGGCTTCGCTCCGGCGCACGCGCCGCAAACGGCTTCGGGATCGCCGTTCTCCGGAAGCGGAAAACCGCAGCATGCGCATACGGGCGCGCTCAGAAAATGCAGTTCGGCCCAGAGCGCGGGTTCGATCACGCCGGGGCGATCGACAAAGGCGTCGGACAAAAGCGAGCGTGGGGGCCATATGAGATCGGAAAGCTTTGACAGCGCGCCACGCTTTCGTATCTGGGCGCTCGCCCTCATGGACCTGGACATGACCGCCCCCCGCCTATTCGAGCCACGATTGCTGAGGTTGCGCAAGCAGCGACGGGCGAAACACCTCGCGGAGGCGGCGTTTCTCCACGCCCGCGCGGGCGTCGATCTCGCCGAGCGCTTGGAAGCGATCCCGCGCCGCTTCGAGAAGACGCTCGTGCTTGGGGGACAGGGCGCGTTTCGCCGCGCCTTGGCTGGTCACGCGTCGCTGCGCGAACGGCTGGGATGGATGGTCGAGGCCGACATCGCGGCAGCGGCCGTCGAGATCGATCTTGAGCGCGGCCCCTTTGCCGACGGGACGTTCGATCTCGTCGTATCGCCGCTCCTGTTGCATTGGGCCAACGATCTGCCCGGCGCGCTCTCTCAAGTCCGGCGCGCCCTGAAGCCCGATGGCCTGGCGCTCGCCGCGCTGCTGGGCGGCGAGACGCTGACCGAGTTGCGCTTGGCGCTGTTGGAAGCCGAAGCGGAGAAATGCGGCGGCGCGGCCATGCGGATTTCGCCGTTCGCGACGGTGCAAGATGTCGGCAGGCTCATGCAACGCGCCGGCTTCGCGTTGCCGGCTGCCGACCGCGACGTGGTCACGGTGCGCTACGCCGACCCCTTGAAGCTCCTGTTTGATCTGCGCGCGATGGGCGAGACCGCCGCCTTCGCCGAGCCGGCGGCGCACGCGCTGTCGCGCGGCGTGCTTTCGCGTGCGATGGAGATTTACCGCGCGCGGCACGCGGACAACGATGGGCGCGTGCGCGCGACGTTTGAGATCATCACGGCGACAGGCTGGGCGCCGCACGAGAGCCAACAAAAGCCGTTACGCCCCGGCAGCGCGAAAACCAGGCTCGCTGACGCATTGGGCGTGCGCGAGCACAACCCTTCGTCCGACGAAGACCCGTGAGCGCGCGTTTCCCGTTCTCGGCCAGGCTTTGGCGCTATTCCGGCCAAGCGGCGTGGCATTTCGTGACCGTTCCGCGCGATATCTCCGATCGCATGCGCGCTTTGAGCGGCGGCTTGCGCAACGCTTTTGGGTCGCTTCGCGTGATCGCTCGCGTTGGCCAGACCGAATGGCGCACCTCTGTGTTTCCGGATGCGAAATCCGGCGCGTTTCTTCTGCCCGTCAAAGCGGATGTGCGGCGCAAGGAGAAAATCGGAGATGACGACGCGGTTGACGTCGTGCTCGAGATCGACCTCTAGCGCCGCGGCGCACGCGCCATCGCCCACATGTGCAGCCCTGGAACATCAAACTCGCCCGTCACTTCAAATCCATGGCGCTCATAAAGCGCTACGTTTCGTTCGGTGGAACACTCCAGATAGGCGCATGTTCCGGTTCGGTCGAGCACGGCCAGCCTGTCCTTCAGCAGCGCCGAGCCGACGCCCAGGCCTTGCGCGTGCGGCGCGACGCCAAGGAACACAAGATGAGCGTGGGGAAGCGCTGGGTGATACGCTTCAAGTTTCGCGGCCAGCGCAAACCCGCGTCTCATCCCCGCCAGGCCGGCGACCGACATCAGCCGCGGCAGGAGCGCGACCTGGCGCGCTGGCGACAGCGCGAACGCATGTTGACCTGGCGAAAGCCAGATCGCGGCGCCGAGCGGCGTTCCGTCACGCTCGGCCAAATAAATCGCGCGTTCGGGGTGCACCGCGTCTTCGACGGCGACCTTGAAGAAACCCGCGCGGGCCCGCTCCTTGGCGCGGCCCTGCTTGAGCCAGTGGTTGAGCGCCGCTTCGTCGATGAAGGCGTCGGCAAGTACGGGCGCGACCCGACGCCCCTCGTCGCGACGCGTGAGCCGAACCGTCGGCGCGGCGATCATATCTTCTCGGAAATGCGGATCGCGGCGCGGCAACCGAACTTGATCACGGCTGACAGCAGAGGATAGGCGGGCGCGTTGTGGGCGCCCTGCTCCACGGCGGTGTCACGATGGGCGATCTCGTCCTCGCGGAAGCGGTCCACGATCGATTTCAACCCGCGATCAACGCCGTCCAGCGCCGCGCTTTGACGCGCATAGTGCTCCTCGATGACGTTCTCGACCGCTTCGGTACATGCGTGCGCGGCGCTCTCTCCCATCAGCGCCGTGACCGCGCCGAGGCCAAATCCCGCCACGCGCCAAAGCGGGGCCATTAATGTTGGGCGAACGTTGCGCTCCGCGATCAAGCGATCGAACGTGCGCAGGTGCTCCTGCTCGCCGGCCTCCATTTCGCCGATGAGCCGCGCGGCGTGGCTCTTGCCTTCGATGCGATCGAAGACGGCCCGTTGCCCCCTGTAGATTTGCACCGCGCCGAATTCGCCGGCGTGGTCGACGCGGATCATTTCGGCGAGGCGGCGCTCGCGAACGCCTTCTCCCGGGAATGGCGGGTTCGTCATGATTTGCGCTCCGGCGTCAAAGCGACGCAAAAACTGGTCAGCGCAAGCGCCAGGGAAATGAGCGCATTGTAGCCGGCCATCGAAATACCGAACATCGACCACGCGATTTGGTCGCACTTGGGAACAGTCAGTTCGCCGCCGAGATCGAAGGGGCGGATTTGGCTCATGTCGATGCGCGCGTCACACTGGGCGATCACCCAATGCTGTTCGACCGCAACATGGTAGGCGCCCATCAGCGCCGCGCCGAGTAAGACGCAGCCGATCAGCGCCGCCGCCCAGCGCGCCAGTAAGGGCCGTAGCCGCAGGGCGCCAAGGGCGAGCAGCGAAACGCCGACGACGGCCCAATGCCATTTTCGCTGGTCGAGGCACAACGGGCACGGCTCCAGCCCGCCAAATCGCTCAAACGCATGCGCCCCCGCGAGCATGGCGCCGGAACCGAGCGCGGTGAGCAGCGGCCAAATCGGACGGAAACGCGAGATCAGAGCGATCATGAGCTGCACACTACCCCAGAAACCGGCGGCGGTTCTGCGGCGCGCCGCCGCGCTTAGTGCATAAACCGCAGCGCCAGCACCGCGACAACAATGACGACCGCCACGCCCAGCAGCACCAGGCCAAGGCGCTTTTCGAGAACCGGCGCGATCTGTGGCCCAAAGCGCTGGAATATCCAGGCCACCGCCAAGAAGCGCAGCCCGCGGGTCAGAACCGATGCGGCCACGAAGATGGGCAACGAGAAGTGCAGGGCCCCCGACAGAATGGTCACCAACTTGTAGGGGATGGGCGTCAACCCCTTCAGGAAAATGAACCAGGCGCCCCACTGATCGTAGAAGGCGCGCAACTCCATTTCGCGTTCGCCGGCATAGCCAAAAAAACCGAGGATGGCGCCACCGACGGAATCCATCAGGAACATGCCGATGGCGTAGCCCGCCAGCCCGCCGAGAACCGAAGCGAGCGTGCAGATTATGCTGAATCGCAACCACTTGGAGGGCTCAGCCGCCGCCATGGGCCCAAGCATGAGATCGGGGGGAATAGGAAAAAAGGAGCTTTCGGCGAACGAGACAGCAAACAGCGCGCGCTCCGCGTTGGGGCTGCGCGCCATCGCCAGTGTTCGATCCTTGAGCGCCGTCAGCATGCGAAAACCTTAAACTCCGCCGGAACCGCGAATTGCGAGCGCTCCGCCCCTAGCCGAATGCAAGCCCGGCGCCCAGGGCCGAGGCGCAGGCCCCGACACGATTGACTTTTACCCCGCGCCCCGCCTACCTCCCTGCCCTCACCCGCGCCTGGTTAATGCCCCAGTGGCGGAATCGGTAGACGCAGCAGACTCAAAATCTGCCGTTCGCAAGGACGTGCCCGTTCGACTCGGGCCTGGGGCACCATCCTGCTTCGCTTGCTTTTGGAGACGCTCGTGAGCGAAGCAGAGACCGTCGGCGAGGAAACCGGATTTGGACGGATCGGGCGTTGGGTCGGGCTCATCATTGGCCCGGCTCTCGCCCTTGGGCTGCAGAGCATCGAGCCGCCAAGCGGTTTGTCGCCGGACGCCTGGCGGGTTGTATCGCTGGCGGCGCTGATGGTGGTGTGGTGGGTCACCGAGGCGATCCCGATTTCAGCGACAGCGCTGTTGCCGCTCGCGGTGCTGCCGCTGATCGGCGCGACCTCGATGAAGGAATCGGCGGCGCCCTACGCGGACCCGATCATCTTCCTGTTCATCGGCGGCTTCATGCTCGCGGCTTGCGTGGAGCGCTGGCGCCTGCATGAGCGCATCGCGCTATCGATCGCATCGCTCGCGGGCGGGCGCCCTCTTGCGCTGGTCGCGTGTTTCATGGCGGCCGCCGCGCTGATCTCGATGTGGATCTCCAACACCGCCACGACATTGATGCTCGCGCCCATCGCGCTCGGCGCCGCGCGCGCGCTCTCTCATGACGGCAAAGGCGACCTGGCGCTCGGCGGCGCGCTGATGCTCGGCGTCGCGCACGCCGCGACCATCGCCGGCATTGGAACACCGGTCGGATCGCCCACCAACCTCATCGCGCTCAGCTTCTTCGAGCGCGCGGGCGAACCAATCGCGTTCCTGGACTGGATGACGCGCGCCATTCCGATGATGGCGCTCATGCTGCCGCTGGCGTGGCTGCTGCTGTGCGTGCCGCTATTTGGTCGCCGCGGCGGCGATGTGGCGGCGGTCGCGGCGGTGGTGCGCGATGCGCTGGCGAAGCTCGGGCGCCTCACTGTTCCGGAAGCGCGCATCGGAGCGGTGTTCGCGCTGACGGCGGGAGCATGGATGGCGCGCGATGCGCTCGACGAACTGCCGTTGCTTGAGGGGTTGACCGACACCGGCATCGCGGTGATCGGCGCGCTCTTGCTGTTCTTCGTGCCCTCGGGACGCGGCAACGGCGAAAAGCTCATCGACTGGCCGACGGCGGAGCGCATTCCTTGGGGCATCCCGATACTGTTCGGCGGCGGGCTCTCGCTGGCGGCGGCGATGGAGACAACCGGACTGGCACAGTGGATTGGCGATGGAATCGCGGGCATGGACGGGCTGTCAGCGGTAGGATTGGTCGCTGTTTTGGTGGTCGCGACTATTCTGGTCTCGGAGTTGGCGAGCAATGTCGCTACGCTCACCAGCATGCTGCCGGTGGTGGCGGCTGTGGCCTCCGCGACCGATGCGCCATTGCAGCCGCTGGCGTTTCCCGTGGCGATCGCGGCGAGTTTCGCCTTCATGCTGCCGGTCGCCACCGCGCCGAACGCGATTGCTTATTCTTCGGGGCTTGTGAGCTTGAGGCGCATGCTGGCGGTAGGCTTCGGCCTCAATGTCGCGGCCGCTACGGTGATCATCGCGTTCGCGGCGGGGTAAGCCAACAGAGCCGGCGCCAGGGTATCGTAAGGCCGTGCGTTTGCCCATGGGTTCCGGATCGTGCTTCGCGCGTCCGGAATGACGCGCCTTATCTTCGTTCGTTGAGTAGCGCTTCCACCCGGTTCCAGAACGCCTTCGGCAGATCCAAGCCTGAGAAGCGCTTCAGCTCCTGCACAAGCGTCGGCGACGTAACGTTGATCTCGATCAGCTTGCCGGCGATCACGTCGAGGCCCGCGAAGAGTATGCCTTCGCGCTTCAGCAAGGGCGCGACGGCGGCGGCGATGCGGCGGTCGTTGTCGTCCACGTCGGCGGGATGGGCGCGCCCGCCCGCATGCAAATTGGCGCGGAACTCGCCCTCTTGCGGCATGCGCTTCACCGCCCCGAAAGGTTCGCCATCGAGCACGAACAGGCGCTTGTCGCCGCCCGAAACCGCGGCCAGGAATTCCTGCGCGAGGATGGGCTCGCGGCCCGCCGCATCCATGAACTTGGCGGCCCGCTGGCGGAAATCCGCATCGCTCGCCCTGAGTTTGATCACGCCGTCGCCGCCCATCAGGTAGAGCACCTTCAGCACCACCTGCTCGAACCGCCCCGCGAACGTTTCCAGCGCATCGAGGTCGCGCCCGATCCAGGTTTTCGGCGTCAATTCCGGGAAGCGCATGATCGACATCTTCTCTGAGATGTTGCGCACGCCGAGCGGGGGATTGAGAACCAACGCCTTGGTGAGTTCGAGCAGATAGGTGTTGGAGACGTAGCCCATGTCGAAGGGCGGGTCCTGGCGGATCAGGATCGCGTCGAAATCGTCGAGCGCGCGGACGGCTTCTTCGTGCGTCTCGTAATGCTTCTCGTCGTTGAGCTCCACCGACACGCGCCGCGCGCGCGCTTTCACCACGCCCGTGTCGTAGAACACATCGTTCGGCGTGAACCACCACACATCGCAGCCGCGCGCTTGCGCCTCGATCATCAGCGCAAGCGATGTGTCGCGCTGCACCACCATCGTCTCGATGGGATCCATTTGGACGGCGACGCGCATCTACTCTCCCTCTCCCTCTCCCTCGCTTCCGGGGGAGAGGGTTCGCCGTTTCGCGCGCACGCTCACCCCGCCCTCGCCTGCGCTGCGTTCACCCGCGTCCCGCGCAGATGCTCAGCGATCAGGAACGCAAGGTCGATCGCTTGCGCGCCGTTCAAGCGCGGATCGCAGTGGGTGTGATAGCGCGAGGACAGGTCCTCCTCCGTCACCGCCGCCGCGCCGCCGAGGCACTCCGTCACCTGCTGGCCAGTCATTTCGACGTGCACGCCGCCGGGATAAGCGCCCTCCGCCGGCAGCACATCCATGAACGCCGCTACTTCCGCCATGATGCGATCGAAAGGCCGTGTCTTGTAGCCTGTGGTGGTTTCGAACGTGTTGCCGTGCATGGGATCGCATGACCAGACCACGCTGCGTCCTTCGCGCGTCACCGCGCGCACGAGCCTTGGCAGACCTTGCTCGACCTTGTCGGCGCCGAACCGCGTGATCAAGGTAAGCCGTCCAGCTTCGTTGGCTGGATTGAGAACGTCGATGAGGCGCAGGAGTTCCTCGGGATCGAGGCTTGGGCCGCACTTCAGGCCGATTGGGTTCTTGACCCCGCGTGCGAATTCGACGTGCGCGCCGTCGGGTTGGCGGGTCCTGTCGCCGATCCAGATGAAATGCGCGCTGGTGTCGTAGAAATCGCCGCTGGTGGAGTCGACGCGCGTGAGCGCCTCCTCGTACCCGAGCAGCAGCGCCTCGTGGCTTGTGTACACGTCCACCTGCTTCATCTGCGGCACGCTCTCGGGCGTGATGCCGCACGCCTCCATGAAGGCGATGGACTCGGTGATGCGGTCGGCCAGTTCGCGATAGCGTTTGCCCTGCGCGCTGCCCTCGACGAAACCCAACATCCAGCGATGCACGTTGTTCAGGTCGGCGTAGCCGCCGTTCGCGAACGCGCGGATGAGATTGAGCGTGGAGGCCGATTGCGCGTACGCCTTAAGCAATCGCTCGGGATCGGGGGTGCGCGCCTCGGGCGTGAACTCCATGCCGTTGATGTTGTCGCCGCGATAGGAGGGCAACGTAACGCCGTTCTTTGTTTCCGTCGGCGACGAGCGCGGCTTGCCGAACTGGCCCGCGATCCGGCCCAGCTTAACGACAGGCTTGGAGCCCGCGAACGTCAACACGACGCTCATCGCCATCAAGGTGCGGAAGGTGTCGCGGATGTTGTCGGGGTGAAACTCCTTGAAGCTCTCGGCGCAGTCTCCGCCCTGCAAAAGGAACGCCTTGCCCTGCGCCACGTCGGCCAGGCGGGCTTTGAGCGTGCGCGCCTCGCCCGCGAACACGAGCGGTGGATAGGAGCGCAGCTGGGTCTCAACGCGCGCGAGGCCCTCACCGTCTGGATAGTCCGACGGGATGTGCTTCGCGGGTTTGGCGCGCCAGCCGCTTGGGGTCCATTTCTCAGGCATCGCGGTCACTCTATCCGAACCCATGCCGCACTTGCGAGCAGTCTTAGCTGAACATGGGGCTTAGCCACGGAGTGGCAAACCACCACACCAGCGCCCCGCAGAGGGCCGCGAGAGCCGCTACAGCCAAATAACGGCCCGCGTAGGCCCAGCCGCCGGTCGCTGCCGCAATGGCCCCCTTGGCGACGGTGTTCACCAAGGCGGCGAGCAGGATCGCCTGAGCGCCCACCTCAAGCGCCAAACCGCCATGGATGAGGCTTGCGACGGCCATGGACACGGCGTCGACATCCGCCACGCCAGCGGCCGCAGCGAACGGCAACACGCCCGCCTCACCGAACAGCTCCGACAGCAGGCGGCCAACGATGATGACCGCGCCCAGAAACAGCGCAAAGCGCGCAACCTCGCGCAGGTCGAGGGGGTTGGGGAGCGCGCCGCGGGTCTTCGCGACCGGTTCACGGTCGTCGCCGTCTCTGCCCAGCAGCCATGCGCCGCTCAAGAAAGCCGCTCCCGCCGCAAGCAAACTCGGCGCGACGGCGGGAACAACCGCGTTCGCGGCGGCGGCGACAAACACGGTCACGCGCGCGAGGCTCACGCTCGCCGCCAGAGCAGCCCCACCGGCGGCGGCCTGCGGCGTGCTTTGGCCGGCGCGCGCGCGACGGCCCAGTTCCGCGGTCACCACGGTTGAGGAGACCAACGCGCCCGCCGCCGCGCTCGCCCACACGCCGAGGCCGTCGCCCAGAACGCGCACCGCGACATAGCCGCCGAAGGAGGCGCCCGCGACCAGAATGGTGAGCAGCCAAAGCTCGCGCGGGTTGATCGCGCCCCAAGGATCGAGGGCCCGATTTGGCAAAAGCGGCAACGCGATCGCGGTCGCCGCGAGGATCAGCAGCGCTGAGCGCAACTCGACCCAAGACAGCGCATCGAGCCACGTGTGCAGGGATTCCTTGAACGCAAGCAGCGCCACGAGCGTTACGCCGACCGCCGCCGCGATGCGCAAATCGCCCAGGACTGCATAAGCGCCGAGCGCGAACACCAACAGCCCAGCCAGTGTTCCTGTGACCGAGATGTCGTTGTCGCGAGCGCTCTCGCGCAGTTTGAAGGCGATGAACGCTGCTGCGAAACCAGCGGCGAGAGCCGCGAATCCGATTGCGCCGGTGCTTGGCAGGAGCGCCCCGGCGACGCCGCCAAACAAGCCCGCGACCGCGTGCGTGCGCAGCCCCGCGGCACGGGCGCCCTCCGGCGCTTCTCGGTGCCGCCACCCGCGCTCCACGCCGACCAGAAACCCTATTCCAAGCGCCATGGCGAGGCGCTGGAGTAGGTCGAAAAGATCGGCGTCGAGCATGGCGGCGATGGTCGCGCGCCTTGGCGCGTAGTGCAAATATCGTGGTCCCACCGGGCGTGCGACGGGTAACCACAAACCCCATACGCGCGTAACACCCGCGCGAAAGAGACGCCCATGAACCGATCCGCCTCCGGTTTCGACCTCACGCCACCCACGGAAGCGGAGCGCCAGCGCCTTGAGGCCGCGCTCAGCGACGAAGAGCGGCGCGTCCTTTTGCACCATGGTACGGAAGCGCCGTTTTGCGGCGGGCTCCTCGCGCAGAAGCAGCCCGGCGCCTATTGCTGCCGCCTGTGCGGGCTGCCCCTCTTCAAACATGAAGCGAAGTTCGAGAGCGGCACCGGCTGGCCGAGCTTCACCGCGCCGTACGATCCTGGCCACGTCGTGGGCGTGGAAGACCTGTCGTATGGGATGCGCCGCGTTGAAACGCGCTGCGCCCGTTGCGGCGCCCATCAAGGTCATGTGTTCCCAGACGGGCCACGACCCACCGGGTTGCGCTATTGCATCAACTCGGTCTCGCTCAGCTTCACGCCGAAGGGGGCGCTCGCCCCCGACCCCTTGGGCCGCGACGAAACCATTCCTTAGGCGAGACGCGGTAAGCACTGCTCTCGCCCTGTGCGCGCGCTCTTGACCTAAGGCGCCTTTGGGAGACGATGAGCGGCGCGTGACCAAGCACTTTCCCATCAGCCAGCTGCGGTTTTACCTGACAGCGCCCGCGCCCTGCCCTTATTTGCCAGGGCGGCGCGAACGCAAGGTGTTCACCGCGCTCGATGGCTACGACGCGAAAGCGCTGCACGACACGCTCACCAATGCCGGCTTCCGCCGTTCGCAAACGATCGCCTATCGACCAGCGTGCGAAAGGTGCGAAGCGTGCATCTCCGCGCGCGTGCCCGTGGAGCGCTTCGCCTTCACGCGCCGCTGGCGCAAGATCATGGCGCGCAACGCCGACATCACCCGCGCCTTGCGGCCCGCCGAGGCCAGGGAAGAGCACTTCCGGTTGCTGCGCCGGTATTTGAAATCGAGGCACCCTGATGGCGGCATGGCGGGGATGACCTTCTCCGATTACGCCGCCATGGTCGAGGAGACCGCCGTTCACACCCACATTGTCGAGTACCGCTACAGCGGCGGGCCCAAGCGCGGCGCGCTCGCCGGCGCCACGCTGATCGATGTCCTCGGCGACGGCCTGTCGATGGTCTACTCGTTCTTCGATCCCGACGAAGGCAATCGCAGTCTCGGCGCCTATGCCATTCTGGATCACATCCAGCAGGCGCGCGCGGCGGGATTCTCTCACCTCTATCTCGGCTATTGGATCCCGGGCTCGGAAAAAATGGAGTACAAGGCCGCGTTTCGCCCGCTTGAAATCCTGATGGGCGGCGAATGGCGCGCATACGAGCCAGTTACGTTTTGATTTCCGCGCGTTCGGGCGGAAAACCGCTTCACACTTTTCCTAACGCGCTCTACGCGCGGCGGCGAACGCCAGAGGACGCCGATGAGCAACAAACCCAAGAAAGCGCTTTGGACAGCGGCGGAGATCGCCCCGACCATGCGGCCGTTCTCGCAACGGATGAACCCCAACTCCCTCTTCCGCGGCGCAGCGCTGTCGCGGCTTGCGGGCATGAGCCGCGCGCATGTGAGCCTCGTGCGTCTGCCGCCCGGCAAGGACAGCTTCGCCTATCACGCCCACATGCTCGAGGAAGAATGGATCTACATCCTCTCCGGGCGCGCGCTGGCGGAAATCGACGGCAAAACGACGGAGGTCGCCGCGGGCGATTTCATGGGCTTCGCGACGCCGTCCGTGCCCCATCTGCTGCGCAATACCTTCGAAGAAGAGTGCGTCTATCTGATGGGCGGCGAGGACAAGCCCATCGACGTGCTGACCTATCCCAACGACGGGAAACGCTATCTGCTGATGCAGACCGAAAAAGGCACGGAGTTTTACGAACTCGGCGAAGCGACCAAGCCTTTCGGACCGAAGACAGACTAATCCGTCAGAGCAATACGCCCTCGCGCGTGCGCGCGCCGTCGGGCGCGACAAACGCGAAGGTTGCGCAGATATGGCTCTGCGTGGCGTCGCGTCCCGGGGGCTCGTCGCCCGAGAACACGAGCAAGGTCAGGCTCGTCGCGCGTTGGTCGTGTACGAGCGCGACATAGGCAGGCCGTGTCGCGCCGCAAACGCCAACGGCGCCGCCGGGCACGACCTGTTCGACTACATGGCGCAGTTCAACCGATAACGACGATGGGCCCAGAGCAGACGCGGCGTAGGTTGCGCCGCTCTTGGCAATGAGGTCGCCGCCGCTGCGTGGGTTGAGCGTGCGCGTATAAAGAATGACGCCATTCGCGAACCGCAAGCCGGCGGTTTCGATCGAAACGTCGCCCGTGATGCCGCGCGCAGTGCTCGATTGCGCCTTGAAGTCGCCAACGGGGCCGGGCGGCGCGGATGGCGGCGCGGGCGCGCGCTCCAACGCCGATTGTCCGCAGGCGGCGAACAACGACAACAGCACGAGAGCGGCGGCAAGGCGCATGCGCGCGAGATTAGGCGCGCGCGCCGATGCGCGCGACGCGGATTGTCGCAAACCCTGGTCGATTAGCCGCGCGGATCGCGCATGATCGGCACAGACCGTCGTTTATTGAGGCCTCTCTTGCACAAAGGGGCATTGCTGGCCCTGGGCCAACTCGAACACACGTTGCCCGCGCCCGCGTGTTCCCTCTCCCCCATTTGGGGGAGAGGATAGGCGCCAAGTTATCACCACTCAGGCTCGTCATTCCGGGGCATCGCGAAGCGCGGGCCGGAACCCAGGGGCAACACGCAGCGCCCCGTCATCCCCTGGGTTCCGGGCTCATCGCTTCGCGATGCCCCGGAATGACGAGGTAGGATTTGTCCGATAAAGTGCATCGATGCCGCCAGACGCTTTCATCGCCGTCTACATTATGGCAAGCAAACGAAACGGCACGCTCTATCTAGGCGTCACCGCCACTCTCATCCAGCGCGCCCATCAACACCGTGAAGGCCTGATTGAAGGTTTCTCACAACGCTATGGATGCAAAATGCTGGTCTGGTTCGAACAGCACCAGGAAATGCCCGCCGCCATCGCCCGCGAAAAAGATATCAAAAAGTGGCGGCGTGGGTGGAAGCTGAACTTGATCGAGAAACAAAACCCACAATGGCGCGATTTGTACGAGGACTTCGTCAACCCGCCGCCGCCGACATTTTTGCGTCCATTGTAGAACCTATTTCGTCATTCCGGACGCGCGAAGCGCGATCCGGAATCTAGGGGCGACACGCGCCGCGCTCTGTCATCCCCTGAGTTCCGGGTTCATCGCTGCGCGATGCCCCGGAATGACGCCGGCTGCAAGGCGGACAACAAGCAGTGCATGACTGGAGCGCGTAGCCTCCGGGCGGCGCATGCGCCGCGGGCCGCGCCGCGCTCGCCGACGGCGAACTTCGTCAATCCCCCGGAGTGTGATGGGGTGGACGGCCCCGAACGGCATCGATGTGCCAGACTGGTGTTGTTG
>ERZ761602.982-NODE-982-length-55704-cov-222.301084_pt1 | contig 55704 bp, 45 predicted proteins | sample MGYA00512165_ERZ761602 | MGnify/ENA primary metagenome ERZ761602 (study PRJEB28899, sample SAMN02445085) | bioreactor sludge metagenome | biome: EBPR sludge; isolation source: Thorneside wastewater treatment plant | place: Australia: Brisbane, Thorneside... | reverse complement strand
AGGATTATCTCAATGAATACTGTTACCGATATAACAGGCATCGCATGAAAGGAGAAATTTTGGACGATATACTTTCAAGAATGATAGGTCACAAGCCCAGAACATGGAAGATGTTGATTGCAAGATGACCATTTCAATATTGACTTTTTTGACTATTTCACATACAGAAATGGCTCTTGATTAATCACGCCAAACATAAGGAAATAAAATAAAAGCCAGGCTCAATAGAATAATGTCTATGGAACCTAAAATAAGGATATCAGTAGTGAAATCAGTGTCATTCAATAAACCTAAACTATTGGCGGATAATTTCAAAAGCTCTAATAACACTGGAACAACACAAGGGAATCCCAGAATCGCTGTTAACATGTGGCTATTACCTGTCTTGGCTCCTATGGCAGATATGAATGAGAATATGGAGGCAAAGCCAATACCTGCCAATAAAATTGTCAACAGAAATAATGGATAGTCGCGAACAGGACTTCCTGCCACAAAACTGAATAAAGCCAGTGTCAACAAACCTAACAGTACTAATAATATTGTATTGAAAATAAACTTGGCAGCAAAAATCTGCAAAGGTCCGGCTAGTTGATAAAAATAAAGTGCCTTATTGCTGTTCTCTTGATCGAAACTCCTTAATAACGCATTAACCGATACGAATAGAAAGACAATCCAAAACAATACATTCCAGTTTTGAGGTTGGATATTTATAAAAGCGCTATATATAATGTATACTGTAGCAAATACATATAAAATTATTGAACTGATAGAATGAGCATTTCTCATTTCAGAGTAAAGGTCTTTTTTAACCAAAAGAAATACCTTTTTCATCAGAATCTAAAATATTTACTGAAGCAAATCTATAATATATTTTTGTTGAAGAATGAAAAATAGCTCAGAATGGATTTACATTATAAATAAATGTAATATATTTGTGATTTTATATTAGCTGTTTGACGTCAAGACTAAATATCTTATTTTTTATAGCTTGCCTCTTCGTTTCATTTAGCGCACAGAGTCAACAATATGTTGTTGCTGAATTACAGAAAGGAGAGGGAGGATATGCTTTACTCAGAAGGTATGGATTGGATATTTCTCCATGTAACCTGGCGGAGTTTTATAGGATCAATAACCTACCTTACGGTTCAGCTCTTTCATTGGGAAAGAAATACAATCTGCCTGTCAGAATTTACCAGTACAATAAAAGCTCAATTCGGTCTACTGTAAAAAATTTTGATTTGGTCAAAGCACTTGAAGTAGAGCGTTATAATAAATGGTTGAAATCTCAGCAGATTAAGTCTGTTTATTTTTTGCAAGATTTGAAACTTTGGGTGCCTTTTTACATATATAATTGCAATTATGATAACCTTGCTGGTGCATCACAGCCTGATAATACACCAGATAAGAATTTAAACACAACGCAAGCGGAAGCAATAAATAAGACTGAAATTAAGAAGAATACTTTGGATATAGCTTTGTTTGGAAATAAACACAGTCAGGTTGAAGTATTGGGCAATCATTTACGAGGACAAGTCTTTTATATTAAGGGTGGTCATGGAGGTCCCGATCCGGGAGCGATGGCGAAAATTGATGACAAAATATATTGTGAGGATGAATATGCCAATGATATTGCTTTAAGGCTTGGAAGAAAACTGATCCAGTACGGGGCTATCGTCCATTTCATTGTATATGATCCTGATGATGGCATAAGAGATGATGAATATTTACCTTGTGACAAGGATGAATTACATGCCGGAAAACGTGATATTCAAGTGAACCAAATCCAAAGACTCAGAACACGTGTTCAGATAATCAATGATTATTATGAATCTTATAGAAAGAAAGGTGTTAAGAATCAGAAGTTTATAAGTATTCATATTGATAGTCGGAATGAAAGCCTTGAATTGGATACTCATTTTTATTACCAGGAAGGGTCAAAGGTCGGTCAGGAAATGGCAGTCAATACCCAGGCTGTCTTTGAAAAGAAATTTGGTGAATTGGGAAGCAGAAAATACACCGGTACCGTTAAAGCTCGAGATCTTTATGTGGTCAAATATTCAAGGCCGCCATGCCTTTTTGTCGAGGTTGGAAATATTCAGAATGTCAATGACCAAAAACGTATCCTGGACCCTGACAACCGACAGACATTGGCAGATTGGTTGTATGAAGGTATAACGAAATAGTCGCATACCTCCAGATTATTCGGGTGCCTGACATCCCGGAAATTCACACAACGATATTGACCATTTTGCCTTTGACTACTATTACCTTTTTAGCTTGCTTCCCCTCCATCCATTTGATTACATCCGGTCTTTCAAGAGATTCCTTTATAATCGTATCATCGTCAGCATCAATAGCAAAATGGCAAAGATCACGTTTTTTACCATTGATACATATTGGATATGCCACCACATCATCTACTGTATATTTTTCATTAAAAGCCGGCCATTGTGCTTTGTGCACACTATCTTTATGGCCTGCCAGATGCCAAAGTTCTTCTGTTATAAATGGTGCAAAGGGTGCCAATAAAACGAGCATTGGCTCAAGAATTACTCGATGATTGACATTCTGTTTCTTGAATTCGTTCACAGCAATCATACAGGCTGACACACAGGTATTGAATGAAAACTTATTGATATCCTCATCCATTTTTTTAATCGTCTTGTGCAATACCTTTAATGACTCTGTTGGGGCCGTATCCTCACTGAGGGCGAAGTTCCCGTTGTCATCAAAAAACAGGTTCCAAAAACGTCGAAGAAATTTGTTGACCCCTTCAATTCCTTTCGTGTCCCATGGCTTGGCTTGCTCAAGCGGTCCTAAAAACATTTCGTACATTCTGAATACATCTGTGCCATGTTCTGAAATTACAGTGTCCGGATTGATGACATTGTACTTGGATTTTGACATTTTTTCCACCTCTGATTTGGTATTGAAGCGGATGGCGTCAGCGTCAGTTACCGGGTGAAAGGTTCCGTTTTGATAATATCCGCCATATGTCACAAAGACAGCACTTGCAAATTCCGGCCTCCAAACCGCAAATTCCTCCATTGCCACTTTATCAAGATAACCACCCGTGGAGGCACCGTAATCCTTTACTATATCAATATGGATACTCATTTCAGAGAAACCTTCCATCTCCTTGTCTTCTGAGGTGCTTTTCGCCGGATAATCCTGTATTAGCTCATGGCTGACAAAGACCTGTACCGACTGAGGTAATAATTTTACCTCGTATTGTCCGGAATTATTCTTGAAATATAGTTTGTCTGTTGATTCCTTAAGTAAGTAAATCTTTTCAGATACTCCCTGAATCATCCCTTGGTTGATTAGCCTCTTGAATGGTTCTTCAGTCGGTACAAGGCCGAAATCATACAAGAACTTATGCCAGGTTCTTGAGTATAACAAATGCCCGACTGCATGTTCTGCTCCGCCAATATATAGATCCACGTCCATCCAGTAATCTATGGCATTCTTTGAAAATGGCAACGTGTCATTGTTTGGGTCCATATAACGCAAGAAATACCAGGAGGAACCTGCAAATCCCGGCATAGTGTCCGTTTCACGCTTCAAGCCTGGCGTAGCATTGACCCATTCTGTTGCTCTTGCGATGGGTGAGCTGCCGTCGCCAGTGGGTTTAAAATCCTTGATATCAGGCAATTCCAATGGTAATGGGCTTATTTCATGCCCGACTCCATCTTCGTCATAGGCGATAGGGAAGGGCTCTCCCCAGTATCGTTGGCGGCTATAATTGGCATCTCTGAGCCTATAATTGATCAAACGCTTCCCAAAACCTTGTTTTTCTATGGTTTCAATAGCTTTAATGATAGCATCATTTACAGGTAGCCCATTTAGGAAGTCGGAGTTGATTAGGATACCGTTCTTTGATTCTATATCGTCGTCGTCTTCATTTCTTTGAATGATTTCACGGATTTCAAGGTTGAACGTTTCTGCAAACCTCCTGTCCCTTTCATCTCCTGCAGGTACTGCCATGATGGCACCGGTGCCGTATTCAATCAGGACGTAGTTTGAGACCCATATTGGAATATCCTTTCCTGTAAAGGGGTGTATGGCATATGAACCTGTAAATACACCTGTCATCTGTTTCTGGGCATTCAATCTTTCTTGTTCTGAAGCCTTTGCCGTTTCACAAGCATAATCGAACATCGGTTTTTGTTGTGCCTGAATAGTCAGTTCATTGACAAGTGGATGTTCCGGCGCAAGTACCATGAATGTAGCGCCAAAGATTGTATCCGGACGGGTTGTGAAAATTTCAAGATTGTCAACTCTCCCTTTCAACCGAAAGAAAACCCTTGCGCCTTCTGACCTTCCGATCCAATTGCGTTGCATGATTTTAAGGGAATCGGACCAATCAACATGGTCAAGCCCATCCAGCAGCCTCTGGGCAAACGCGGTAGTTCGCATACTCCATTGCATCATAGGTTTTTTGATTACCGGGAAGCCTCCTCTTTCAGATACACCGTCCTTAACCTCGTCATTGGCCAGAACAGTACCGAGTGCTTCACACCAGTTGACCGTACTTATTTTCCTGTACATCAGTCGGTAATTCATCAACACATCGTATTGCTCCTTGGCGGAATAATTTTTCCAATCTGATGCTGAAAATTGGAGTGGGCTGTTGCAAGAGCTGTTAATACCTTCAGTTCCATGATTTTCAAAATGATCGATAAGGATAGAAATATCTTTTGACTTTTCTTCACTCTTGTCATACCAGGCGTTGTACATCTTGAGGAAAATCCATTGCGTCCATTTATAATAGGAGGGATCACAGGTCCTGACCTCCCTGGACCAATCATAAGAAAATCCAAGGTTGTCCAGCTGTTTTCGGAAGCTATTGATATTTGCCTGTGTGCTTATTGCTGGATGTACACCGGTTTGTACAGCAAATTGCTCAGCCGGAAGGCCGAATGCATCATAACCCATGGGATGCAGAACATTGAACCCATTCAAGCGCTTGTATCTGCTGAAGATATCGGATGCAATGTAACCTAATGGATGTCCGACATGAAGCCCTGCACCAGAAGGGTAAGGAAACATGTCTAGCACATAATATTTCGGCTTGTCAGGATCAGTATGGATCTTATATAGTTCCGAATCTATCCAGATTTTTTTCCATTTTTCTTCAATTTCTGCTGAATTCCACTCCATTTCTATGCATTTTCAATTTTGAAGCTGCAAAGGTACAAAGAATACCATTTATCAATACTCAACTAGAGTGAAGTCAAAGGCAAAATTTTATGTTTTTGAAGAAACATGACGTTTTAATTAATTAAGAAGTTGATCGGGAGGGTAATTGAGTGTCTATTTTTATTAAAATTATTATGATTGCTCATATTGTCTGGCAAGGTAGCCTTTATTCCCTGGCCTGGTGTCTCCTGTGACGTCTTTAGATCTTTTCTTTCCCTTTTTTTCATTAGAATCTTTGAAGGATATTCATTGTAAAGTAAAACATTCCTTTATTTAATGGAGATTCAACTAAATTAAATTTTTTTATATATAGAAAAAATACGATTTTTGCGGCTGTTTTCTCAACCTTGAAAAATTAATATTATTAATTATCTGTAATTCAGGCTGTTAGGAACAGTTTTGTTTTTATATGCAAGAAGCCAAAGACTTGTTACAATTGCTCCGGACTCCCCGGAACATCGTGGTTACATCACACAGAAACCCGGATGGTGATGCTATTGGTTCTTCTCTTGCATTGAAGTCCGTCCTTGAAAAGAAATTTCATAATGTCAAGGTTGTTCTGCCTTCAGAGTATCCTTTTGATGTAGCCTGGCTGGAAGGTATAGATGATATCATCATATATGATAGAGATCAAGGACGAGCTACTGATGCGATAGCTGCGGCTGACGTTGTCTTTTGCCTTGATTATAATTCACTTTCAAGGGTGGATAAGGTAGGTGAGGCGATTGCAGCTTCAGGTGCCAGGATTGTTTTAATCGACCACCATCTTTATCCTGAAAATTTTGCGGACATTTCCATTTCAGACTATGAAGTCAGCAGTACTTGTGAGTTGGTTTATGAAGTGTGTAAGACTTTGGGATGGGTCAATGACCTTACGGTACAAGCTTTAGAGGCATTGTTGGTGGGTATCATCACGGATACAGGTTCGTTCAAATATAGTTTTTCGCCGAAAACCCTTGTTAACACTTCAGAAATCATAAGGCTAGGCGGAGATATGGTATATGTGCAGGACAAGTTGTTCAACCATTTGCCGGAGAAATCTCTGCGTTTGCTGGGACATTGTCTTTCCAAGAGGATGGTGATCTACCCCGATAAGAAAGCCGGTCTAATATTTTTGTCTAAAAAAGATTATATCGATTTCAATATTCAACGGGGCGACACAGAGGGTATAGTCAATCATTTGCTAGCGCTTGATGATGTCAATGTAGCTGCATTTATCACGGAACAGCCTACGATCATTAAAATATCGCTTAGGTCAAAAGGGGCTTTTTCAGTACAGCAGATGGCATCAGAGTATTTCAAAGGCGGTGGTCATAAGAATGCATCCGGTGGTTCTTACTATGGAAGCCTTAAAAGCGCCATCTCCAGATTTGAAGAAGCAGTTGATAAATATAAGGAAGAAATAATTCATTCATATTAACAATAATCGTAATTTATTTTATGAAAAAATTTTCAGTATTGATATTATTTGCCATGGTCATGGGAATGATTTCGTGTAAAAACAATGCCAAGGATAGTGTGACAAAGCATGGTTACCCTTATACACTTTTCCCTACAGGAAGTGGAGATCTCATTCAGGATGATGATGTGGTGTTTTTTGACATGCAGATCCTGCATAAGGATTCCATTTTGCAAGATTCCAGAAATAACCCGATCAAACCTGAATTTGCGATTCCGGCTGACTCGTTGGTTACTACTCCAAATCCTGTAATTGATGCATTGCGTCTGATGAGAAAAGGAGACAGTGTTGTTGTACGAGAGAAAATTGATACTGTTCAAGGGTTACCTGAGAACATGAAAGACTGGAAGGAAATCACGTATCGCATAAAGGTTACCGACGTATTAAACAAAAAAGAAAAGCAGAAGATCAAGGACATGGAACCAGGAGTCGAGAAGGAAGTTCAGAAATTGATAACTGATTACAATTCAGGGGCAATCAAAGATCTTAAGACAACTCCGACCGGCCTTAAATATGTGATTCTTCAAGATGGAAATGGTCCTCAGATACAGAAAGGTGAAGTAGCTAAGGTACATTATTTCGGAGCAACAGTATCAAATGGGAAGAAATTTGACAGTTCTTTCAGCCGGGGTTCAACCTTCACTGTACCTGTTGGTGGAGGTCAGGTGATTCCGGGTTGGGAAGAAGCATTGTTGTTGATGAAGAAGGGCACTAAGGCAATGGTGTTCATTCCTGGCAATCTTGCATACGGCGCCAATGGTATTCCGGGAATGATAGAGCCAAATTCTGAGCTTGCATTCTATATGGAGATACTGAATTGATGACAGAATTTTTCGATGTAGCATCAGCCTCTATCTGTCAGGGTAGAGGCTGATGCAATTTAACGAAATCAAATGAGGGTATTATTTTTAATTCTTATCAGTTTGACATTACCAGGATTAGTAATGTCACAAAGCAGGAAGAAACGAAATAAGACTCCCCAACCAGTTGCATTGACCGCTCCCGGTGGATATCAATATGATATTTTCGGTAGCGGGAGCCAATTGAAAGTTGAGGAAGGAGATCTCATATATTTTAATTTGCAGATATGCCATCGTGATTCAGTGATCGAGGATTCAAAAAAATCTATTCAGGTGCCCGAGTATGTAATGCCGGGAAAGGATTTGGTGGTAAATGATGGTCCTGTTGCTTCAGGGCTAAGTGTAATGGCTCTTGGCGACAGCCTCATCATATACGAGAGGATAGACACTATTGCCGGTTTGCCTGAGACTATGAAGGATTGGAAAGAAATTATTTATAAGATTAAGGTAATCGGGGTAACTAAAAAGTCAGAACTGGAAGAGGTCAAATTGCGGATACCTGCTATTCAGGCTATTATCGAAAAGGATATTGATGATTATTACAATCAAAGGTTTCAAAAGACTCTTCATACACAAAGTGGAGTAACTGTATTGGTACATGAAGACGGAAATGGAGAGCGTTTTAAACCGGGCGAAGTTACTTTTGTAAGCTTTTATGCCGTATCAACTAAAGATCGGAAATACTATGGGAGTACTTTTGAATCCGGGCGCCCTTTCCAGGTCAGACTTGGCTATAAATCAGTGATTGAGGGGTTGGATGATGCGTTGTCCATGCTAAAACGAGGTGCTGTGGTTACAGCTTTCATTCCTGCAAGATTGGCATATGGGGCAGAAGGTGTTCCAGGAGCATTGGAACCGAATACGGATATGACTTTCTATATTGAGGTTCTTGATAAATAGTTTTTGTTTTCTGTGAATAATTAATTTTTTATTTAATAAAATTAAACGATATGACTATCGAACAGCTTAAAGACCTGCAGGACAGGTTGGCTTCTCTTAGGAGGTATCTTTGACATCGATAAGCGATTACATGAGATAGAAGATAAAACCAATGAATCCCTCGCTACAGACTTCTGGAGCAATCCGGAAAAAGCCGAGGCGACACTTAAGGAATTAAAATCCCATCAGACATGGGTAAATAAATTCAGGAGTGGCGAATTATCCGTCGAAGAAGCAGCCGTAGCTCTTGAATTAGCTAAGGAAGACGCTATGACAGAAGCGGAAGTGGATGAGGTGTACAGAAAGTCGATGGAGATCATCGATGATATGGAATTCAAGTCTACCATTACTAAACCTGAAGATGAACTCAATGCTATCCTTGAGATCAATGCAGGTGCAGGTGGAACTGAAGCTTGTGACTGGGCTTCAATGCTAATGCGCATGTATATTATGTATGCAGAGAAGAACGGCTTTAAAGTAACCGAGTTATCAAGTACTGACGGCGATGTTGCCGGAATTAAGTCAGTGACCCTTGAAATAGTCGGAGATCTTGCATATGGCCTTTTGAAAGGCGAGAATGGTGTACACCGATTGGTTCGTGTTAGTCCCTACAATGCACAAGGCAAAAGAATGACATCCTTTGCATCGGTCTTTGTTCATCCGATGGTAGATGATAGAATTGAAGTGATTATCAACCCTGCTGACCTTGAATGGGATACATTTCGCGCAAGCGGAGCTGGTGGTCAGCATGTTAACAGGACAGAATCAGCTGTGCGTGTAAGACACTTACCAACTGGCATTGTTGCGGAATGCCAACAGGAAAGAAGCCAGATCCAGAATAGAGAGAAGGCTATGATGTTGTTGAAATCCAGGATATATGAACTCGAATTAGAAAAGCAACGTGCAGAAAAGGATGCAGTAGAGGCTTCCAAAATGAAAAATGAATGGGGGAGTCAGATTCGTTCATATGTATTGGATGACCGACGAGTAAAAGATCATCGAACCGGATATACCAACAATAACACGGATGCAGTATTGAATGGTGACATATCAGGATTTCTGAAGGAATTCCTTTTATGGGATGGGAGCTCAGCGTCTGGCAATTCAGATTAATTAAAAAAAAATTGATTAAATAATTTTTACAATTAAAAATTAAAATATACCTTTGCCACGCTTCTGAAGAAAAGCAATTTTTATGCGGGAATAGCTCAGTTGGTAGAGCACGACCTTGCCAAGGTCGGGGTCGCGAGTTCGAGTCTCGTTTCCCGCTCCATTTTTACTTTCCTCTATTATACTTTAGCCCGGGTGGTGGAATGGTAGACACGAAGGACTTAAAATCCTTTGACTGCGAAGTCGTGCGGGTTCAAGTCCCGCTCCGGGTACACTTTTTCACCCACATAGCCTTAAGGTAGAACATTGCAATTTGAATTTCTAAATCCTTTTTAAAAAGATTTTTGGGTCTATATCTTTTTCCTATAGATATATCGTCAACAACCAGGCGACAATTACAATTAATGAATACAGGATGTAGGGTTTTAATTGCACATACTGATTGACATTGATGCCTCTTTTCCATTTCAAATAGACGACTTGCAGTAGTCTCTCTATCGTAAATGCTATAACAGCTCCACCTGCAATTCCAACTAAGCCAAATTTTAAGCCTAATAACAAACTGGACGTAATATGTATGAAGATTTCGGTAATCGAAATATATAATAATGCTTTGGTCCGCTTTAATCCCATCATGATGGTATGGGGGTATATCATGCGACTGATGATGATTAGTACGTATAGATTAAATACGGCAGCTGCTGAAGTAAAGTTATTATTGAATACGATCGGAAAGAAATACTTTGAAGTGAGGATAAGTAGAGCTGAAGTTATAAATACGATAGGGAATAATTTTCTTGAGCGTTGTTTGATCTGTTCCATCCCTGATGTCGGATTTCTCCCCAGCATGGGAACAAGTGCCATTCCTAATCCAATCGCCAGTGTTACCGTCAGAGGAAATTCACGCGCACCATATTTATATATTGCGAAAACTGCTTTGTCGGTATAGAATCGTTGTACCAACCAGGAATCAAAAAGTGGAGCCAGACCATTCAGAATTGCATATCCAACCAAAGGACTTCCTATCAGGAACAACCTTTTTACCCATTTTAGCCTATATGCTCGTAAGTCAAGACTCAGTGACATTGCCCCGGACATGACCAGCAAGGCGAAGGAAAATACATTGAGCAATATGAGTAAGTTGATAAGCCTACCACCAAATACCATATTCAATACGAATACCATGGTGTAGCCTATTGCATAAAACATCGAAAAGCGCAACAACTCCCGACTGTTCCCTTGCAACATCATTAGAGAGGGAATTAACATGGATGGTATGTTGAGCATGCTGTAAAGGCAAAACCAGTAAAATCCATCGATTGTCCGTGATTCAATCAAAAACGGTAGCAGTAAAGGCCTCCCGGCAATTAATACCAGTGAACTTGCAAAGGCAAGCCCGAGAAATATAGTAAAAGTAGAACTGACGAATGATTTTCTCTCAACTTCGGCAACTTTAGGATAGATAGCGATAAATGCCTGGCTGAGGCCGTTGACCCAAAAAAGACTTATAAATTGCCCCAAAAATAAGAGAGTTTCATATTTACCAATGTTTTCGGTGCTCATGGCACTTTTGGCCAGAATGATACTAGCCAGGATAATTGCCGATTGACGTGCTACATTGAAGCCTTGATAGACCTTGACCGGGTCGTCTCTAAATCGTAATTTAGTTTTATCTGACCCTTGTGTTGTCATATCTTATGGCTTTCAATAAATTTAATGCCTATATCCTCTAGTTCTTCCAGGATGGGCTTGTACAAGTCTTCGGTTGTAGGGAGGATGCAGCCGGGTGTTCCAAAATTTCCTCGTAGGCGCAACTTTGTATATATAGCTAATGGCAGGCCTACCAGTTCGCTCATTGCGGTATGATGGTCATCAGTACCGGTACGATAAAGCGTGGAGTAAAGTGTATGGGTTTGATCTCCCAGCAGATATTCAATTTCGTGTTGCATGACAACCAGATCCTTATCTCCCGGCTTGAGTACCCATTTATTTACAATGATATATTCAAGGATTTCAGCAGGAGTAGGATGCTGGAGAGGACAAGTATCGTTACTGAAGAGGCCCAGCCATTGGATTTGTTCAAATGTGCGGTCGCTAATTTTTCTGCCTATTGTAGACTCGATTCGGTGCTTATAGTTATTTCCGGATCCTGACAGGAAGCCTATAATATATTCTCTCAGCGTGAAATTTTTATTTAAACTCATTCTTGTCGAATTGTCAGTCAATCCGAGGTCGATAAGAACAGCCCAGGCGTCACAATAATTTTCCCCCCTGAATGTTCCTCTGATCATGGTTTGAATGCCCTCCAGTCCATAAAGGTCGATATATTTGATGGAATCTCGGTTGACATACATAGAATAGGTGCCGTGGCCTATAACCTTTATATCTTCTGATATCCTGAAAAGTCTGTGGTAAGGGACATAGTGTACATTGCCACTCTCCATGTATTGAGATGTGCATTGACCTGCGAGGACGACATTCCTGGGATTCCAGCTGATCTTATAATGCCATGGGTTGTCATCGCTTTCAGGTGCAACAAGGCCTCCGGTAAAGGATTTGAATGAAGTGATTTGACCACCTTTTCTTTTGATTTCGTCAAAGATTTTCATGGCTGACATATGGTCCAGACCGGGATCCAAACCCAATTCGTTGGCGAAAACAAGGCCCTTGGCTTTGATTTCATCCTCCATTTCTTTTAGTTCATCGCTCAGATAGGATGCCGTTGCCAAATCCCTGTTGTACATCAAACAGTCCTTAGCTACTAAGATATGTAAGAAGGCAGGCAACATGGAGATAACAAAATCCGATGCGGCTATCAATTCTCTCCTTTTAACGGCATCATTGATATCACAGGAGACAGCTGAGCCGTTTGGATTTCCGCCGAGCTTGGAAAAAGCTACTTCAGGGTTGCTGTCTGCAAGGATAATTTGCCAACCTTCAGATGGCGCATGTTTGAGTAGGTATTCGATTAGAAATGTAGCAGATCGCCCTGCACCAAAGAGAGTGATTGTTTTTTTTGACTTAGAATCTGACATGAGAGCCGGTTGAAAATCTGGTTTTGAAGGTGCGAATTTATTAATTTAACCTTAGTTGATTGAATTTGCTGGTATTTTTATATTAACATCATCAACTATTTTATTATATTTAATCCAACATTTCTATATGGAGAAGAAGATTATATCATTTGAATATCAGATAATACCTGATCTGGATGGGCTTGAAAGTGATGACAGGGCACTTCTGAAAAGAGCAAGTGAGGCATTGGAGCAAGCTTATGCTCCTTATTCTGAATTTAAGGTAGGTGCATCTTTGATTGATTCGGAAGGAAACGTATTCATTGGGGCCAATATGGAGAATGCTTCTTATCCGATATGCATTTGTGCGGAAGGCGCCCTTCTCACTGCCTATAATACCAGTGGATCAAAAGCGCCTATTCGTACAGTAGCCATAACTGCCACCTCCTCATCCCATGTCATCGACCACCCGATTGCCCCATGTGGCGCATGTCGTCAGATGTTGAGTGAAATGGAACTAAAGCAAGGTCAAGCTATCCGCCTATTACTGCAAGGGAGTGAAGGGCCGGTGTATATCATCGATAAGATAAGCGATGTATTGCCATTAGGTTTTTCGGGGACTGAGCTTTAGATAAAATGAACATTATACCGTCTTTAAATGGAAGTTTCGGGGGCGGAATAGCTATTGAATATAATATAGAAGATTCTTGTCCGATCGAATAAGGTAATTCTATGTTTTAAGAGAAAATATTTTATAGGTAGTTTATCAATAAAGTTGAGGTTGATTTGAACTGAAAATTATATCCTTAATCTTTGTGTTTATTGGATTTTATACTAATTAATTTACAGAAAGAAACGGCGATATAATGAAATGTATAAATGGCTTCCGGTATATAATTTCTACCCTTGATTTCAATAATACCTTAGGTGTTTGACTTATGAATCAGCACTTTGTATCCGGATAAGACAATAAGGTGGTGGCTGTTAGGGTTAATTCCTCCAAGTAAGAACCGGAATCCATTGGCTTTATTGAATTCGAATCATGAGGTTGGATTAAAACCTATGCCTAAATAAATGTAAACATCCTGAGAAACCTCCTCTTAAAGCAGCATGTTCAAAGGCTGTTCAAGATAAGATTTCAGCGTTTGCAAGAATTGGGCACCAACCGCACCATCTACAACTCTGTGATCACAGGATAGAGTAAGCTTCATCGTGTTACCTGGCACTATTGCACCATTTTTAACGACAGGTTTGCTTACGATACTTCCGACAGCCAGAATGCATGCGTCAGGTGGATTGATGATTGCTGTAAAGTTGTCGATATCAAACATTCCCAGATTGGAAATGGTGAAGGTATTACCCTGCATCTCCTCCAAGCTCAATTTCTTTTCCTTGGCTTTTGCTGCCAACGTTTTAATTTCCTGATTTAATTCTGATAATGTCTTAAAATTAGCATCCCTTACCACCGGTACAAGCAATCCATCCGGAACTGCAACTGCAACACCGATGTTGACGACATAATTTTCACGTATAAAGTCGTTCATCCAGCTTGAGTTGACTTGCGGGTGTTTGGCCAGAGAGAGCGCAGTCGCTTTTGTTACTAGGTCATTATATGAAATTTTTACATCACCTTTTTTATTTAACGCTTCTCGGGCGGCAATTGCATGCTCCATATCCACTTCTATGGTAAGGTAGAAATGTGGCGCACCGAATTTACTTTCGCTGAGACGTCTGGCTATGGTTTTACGAACTTGTGAAAGAGGTATATCTTTATATGCTTGTCCTGCAGACCTTATAGGTGTAGAAGTTTGAGTTGATGAGCCAGGCTGAATTTGATAATTCTCTACATCATGTTTGATGATCCGTCCACCATCTCCACTGCCCTCAATTTTTGAGAGATCAATACCTTTTTCTGTTGCGATGGCTTTTGCCAATGGGCTGGCCTTAATACGACCATGGCTATCATTGGTGGCATCTACCTGGGCAGGCACTGTCTGTGGGATTCCTGAATCGCTTTTAGCTTCGGGGGTTGAGGGCTTGTTTTCAATTTTTGAATCAATGTTTCCGGCAAGAATTGCTGATATGTCCTCACCTTCTTTTCCTATTACGCCCAACAATGCGCCGATGGCTACCGGACCTTCAGGAATCGCAATATGCAGTAAATATCCTTCAAAAAAACTTTCCAAATCCATGGTAGCTTTGTCAGTTTCGACTTCTGCCAGAGCATCACCGGGAGATACCTTATCTCCAACATTCTTCAACCATCTTACGATATTGCCCTCTTCCATAGTGTCGCTAAGACGGGGCATTGTAACTGCTTGTGCCATTTTTCTAAAATATTGCCCAAAAATAGGGCTTTTAATACAATTGACAAATCAAATCGGACTAATTAATCAACCGAAACTATACTCTTAATTTTACAATGAGGTAAAATTTGCATCAAATTACGATTACAAAAAAAAGGCCGACCTAATCAGGACGGCCTTTGGGGTGAAAGATGGGGCTCGAACCCACGACCTTCGGAACCACAATCCGACGCTCTAACCAACTGAGCTACATCCACCGTTTTTCGGATTGCAAAGATATAATAATTTTAAAATAGAAACATCTTTTTTGAAATTTTTAGTTAAATATTATTTAGTGTTTTGATCAATAAGGATTTAATTGCTTAAAACAAAATATTAGTCTTGTTTGTTAGACTATTTTTATCATTGTAATTAATTTTTGTATATATAAATAATATTAATCATGAATAAAAGAAATTTTCTAAGAAGTCTTGGATTGGCTTCAGTAGCATTTCTTTCTTCCGGAGCTTTTGCAATTGGAAGGACAAGGTTGAAAAATAATTTTAATTACATTGGTGATATAGATTATCATTTTAAACCGACTATGCCTGTCGATGGTAAATTTTCTCTTCCTCTTTTAGGGTATGATTACAATGCATTGGAGCCGAATATTGATGCTCAGACCATGGAGATTCATTATTCCAGGCATCATCAGGGATATGTCAATAACCTTAATGCTGCTATTTCCGGAAAACCGGAGTCTTCTTATTCCTTGGAAAAAATTTGCGCTATGGCAAGCAATAAGGATATGGCAGTACGGAACAACGCCGGCGGTCATTACAACCATAGTTTTTTCTGGAAATTATTGACTCCAGGTGGATCTAACAAGCCTACCGGGGATTTGGCAAGTGCCATTGAAAGGGATTTCGGGTCTTTTGATGCTTTCCGGGAAAAGTTCAACGATGCTGCAACAAAAAGATTCGGTTCAGGTTGGGCATGGCTGGTCAAAGGTGCTAATAATAAACTGTATGTCTATTCTTCGCCTAATCAGGATAATCCACTTATGACATCATTAGGATATAAGGGAATCCCGATCATCGGAATCGATGTATGGGAGCACGCATATTATCTTAAGTATCAGAACAAACGGGGAGACTATATTAAGAACTTTTGGAACATCGTCAACTGGGATGTAGCTAATAAAAATTACAGTGAAAAATAATTTAGGATATTTGGATTTTTAAAATATTAATATACCTTTGCGAACCCTTTTACAGAAAAGGGTAATATTTTGAGTATTTTTTCAGGAGAGATGGCAGAGCGGTTTAATGCGGCGGTCTTGAAAACCGTTGACTGTAACAGGTCCGGGGGTTCGAATCCCTCTCTCTCCGCAGGGAAAGCGTTGTAAGTTGATTCTTGCAACGCTTTTTTATTTTATGGCATAGGCCAGCAGCACTGCAATAACTAATAACGCTAAGCCAGGTCCAGGGGCTGGTGTGGAGAAAATTATTTTTGCAGGGTCAAATTCCAAGTAAGTAGATGATTAATAGTCTCAAATTATTGCTATGATGGAGTTTTTAGCTGACAAGAAAAATAAAATTGCAGATATCAACTAAATATTGCATACAAGGTCTCTGAAAACAAGGCTAGCTATGATTTAGTCGTTATTAAACATCTACCTACTTCCCGAGAATCCACCTCCTTCCTACGTATCCAATTGCTGCCGATTGAAAAATTCAAAGATGCAGATGTTTAATAGTCATCATAAATTTATGCCATCTGCTGACTTTCGATCTTGATTAATTTTTTACGATTGCATTCAGATAGTTTTTATCCTCAAGGTACCATTAAGGATATTCTGGAGTTGCATGGGAATTTATGAAAATCTATAGGTGAATTCATTGTCCCAAGACGCAATTCCGTGAATGTTAACCAGCTTGCATACCTCAAGTACCTGGCAGCTGAAAAAAAAGAAGTTAAATCAAATAACAATCTTCGGCGTATGCTTTTATGATCTTAGTAACCTAATATCTTCAGCATAGACTCTGAATCCTGATCATTGGCCCATACCCAATCTACTAACTCGCCTTCAGGGTTACGGTCTATCAATACGTGCTTTGGTGAAGGCAGAAGGCAATGCTTGATACCTCCATAACCACTCAAGGCATCCTGATAGGCTCCGCTGTGAAAGAATCCCAGATATAGTTTTTCCTCTTTACCTACTGCAGGAAGATATACCTGATTACTGTGAGCTTCGGAATTGTAATAATCGGAATTGTCGCAACTAAGTCCACCGATGTTGACTCGTTTGTACTCATGGTCCCAGTGATTGATGGGTAACAGGATGAAGTGTTCATTGATTCCCCAGGCATCCGGTAAGGTGTTCATAAGGGAGTTATCGACCATATACCAGCATTCGTTGTCGTTTTGTTGTTTCTGGCCTATGACTGAGAAGAAATGTGCTCCGCTCTCACCAACGGTGTATTTGCCAAATTCCGTATATATATCAGGTTCAGGGATGCCATTTTCTGCACATGCATCCTGAATCTGACGCACAATCTCCAGGATCATGTATCCGTAATCGTATTCAAAACCCAAACTGTTCTTGATAGGCAGACCGCCTCCGATATTGATCGCTTCAAGGGTGGGGCAGGCCTTCTTCAATTCGCAATATGCCTTTATACCCTTGCGAAGCTCGTCCCAATAATACACGTTGTCTTTGATGCCTGTATCTACGAAGAAATGTAGCATCTTCAGGCTGATGTTTGGACGTTGGGCGATTTTTTCATGGTAGAAATTAAGAATCTCTGATTTTCGGATGCCAAGCCTGGAGGTATAAAATTCAAAATGTGGTTCTTCCTCCGTCGCAACACGGATTCCTACATTAAACTCCCGGTCTCCGAGGTATTGGCTGAATTTATCCAATTCTTCCCAGTTGTCCATAACAGGAAGGACGTTTGTGAAGTCGGATTGAATCATTCCGCAGATTCTACGGATGTATGCATCATTCTTAAATCCGTTATTTACGATGATCTTGTCCTTATGCAGCAGCCCATCTGCGTATAGCTTCCATATTAAGTCAATATCAAATGCTGAAGAGGTCTCGAGATGTACATCATTCTTCAGTACTTCTTCAAGAACATAGCGGAAGTGGCAGCTTTTAGTACAATAGGTATAATTGTATTTGCCGGTATACTGCAATTGAAAAATGGCAGTATCGAAAAAGTTTTTGGCTTTCTTGATCTGATCAGATATTTTGGGCAGGTACACGAGTTTAAGTGGTGTACCATATTTTTCTATCAGTTCATATAGCTTAATTCCATGGAAAAGGAGTTTATTGTCTTCAAGACCGAATCCCTCCTGTGGAAAATAAAAGGTCTGATTGACCAGGTCGTGGTAAGTGTGGTTCATCCCCCCAGCCCTTGTATTCTTTTTTTATGAATAAATTAAATATGTATTACTTCTCCGTATGCAGCAGCAGCGGCCTCCATGATGGCTTCGCTCATTGTCGGATGTGGATGGATTGCCTTGATCATTTCATGTCCTGTTGTTTCCAACTTACGCGCGACGACGATTTCGGCAATCATCTCAGTGACATTTTCACCTATGAAATGGGCACCAAGTAATTCGCCGTATTTTGCATCGAAAATCAACTTGATGAATCCTTCTTTCGCACCGGAGGCAGCTGCTTTCCCGGATGCTGAAAATGGAAATTTGCCCACTTTTAATTCATAACCGGCTTCTTTTGCGGCGGCTTCGGTATATCCAACAGATGCCACTTCAGGTGAACAGTATGTACAACCCGGAATATTGTTGTAGTCAATTGAGTGTGGATTCATACCGGCAATGTTTTCTATACAAGTGATGCCCTCAGCGCTTGCTACATGTGCCAGGGCTTGTGTCGGGATGACATCACCTATTGCATAATAACCGTCCACATTGGTCTTGTAAAAGGAATCCACCTTGATATGTCCTCTGTCCAATTGGATGCCGACTTCTTCAAGACCTATGTTCTCTACATTGGGCGTTACTCCTGTCGCTGAAAGCACTATATCGCATTCGATAACCTGTGTGGCGCCCGTCTTTCGGTCCTTGACGGTTACCTTCTTTTTAGAACCGGAAATATCGACTTTTTCGACAGCTGTGTTACCCAGGATGTTCATGCCTTTTTTCTTGTATATTTTGCCGAGTTCCTTCGATATTTCTGCATCTTCCCGAGGGACAAGACCGTTTTCCATAAATTCTACAACAGTAATCTTCGTGCCCAGCGTGTGATAAAAATAGGCAAATTCTACACCGATTGCACCTGCGCCGATGACAACCATGGATTCGGGGAGGGATTCAAGAGCAAGTGCTTCGCGGTATCCGATGATATTTTTATGGTCTATGGCTATACCCGGCAATTCTTTTGCACGGCCACCGGTTGCAATGATGATATGATTGGCCTCATATGTTGTCTTTGAACCGTCTGCGGCAGCCACTTCGATTTTTTTACCTTTTTTCAGGACGCCATTGCCGTATATTGTATCGACTTTATTTTTTTTCAAAAGGAATTGAATGCCTTTTGACATGCCCTCTGCAACGCCACGGCTTCTTTTGACGATAGCCCCAAAATCTGCCTTTCCTCCATCAACTGTAATACCGTAGTCACCAGCGTGGTTGAGATATTCGAATACCTTGGCACTTTTTATCAACGCTTTGGTAGGGATACATCCCCAATTGAGGCAGATGCCACCTAAGGATTCCCTTTCAATGACTGCTGTTTTAAATCCGAGTTGAGAAGCTCTGATTGCTGCTACATAACCTCCGGGACCACTTCCCAAGACCAAAATATCGTATTTCATGCTGAATTTCGTTTAGTATTTTAGCTAATTAAGTCGTTTTTCAAAAAATCGTGCAAATATATGTAATTGTGAGGACTTCCTCAGGGACATTTTCTAAATTGATACTATTGGAACAATACGTTAATCCGTGAAGTCAGGACTTAAATAGGTTCCTTTGCCTGGGTTATACCCGGATACATGCACCGTAATGAGGCTATAGATTTCTTTTTCTTGTATCCTTACCGGCAAGTTGACTGGTATATTTTCAATTTATCCATAAATAGATACCCGGGAAGCAATTACATTTCCATCCAACGACTTGAATATTTCTTTGAAATATTATTGATATCATTGGCTTCCTGTTGCATTGATGTGGTTGTATTAACTGACTGTCGGGCATAATTGAGAGCTATTAGTTTGAATGAATGGAGTTTGGTAATTCAATTCATGTTTTTCAATGTTAACAAAACAGGGGCACTAATAAGAATTTTTTACGAGTCGTCCGCGTCCAATATACTAAACAAAAAATGAAAATGGAATAATATAAATGCAACAAGTACGAAATCAAAGATGAGTTATCGATCAGCTCCTACAAATAAGGGGTATCGTGTCACTATTATTATCAATAGCATATTATTCTAATGTCTATAACTCTGCTCTGTACAATTAAATGACAAATGGAATCACAGCCCTTCTTTCCGGTGGGTAATCATTAAATCGTTGCTTGTACCATTTGTGATGGGATATGGCTCTCGGCACGAGATTGGCAAAAGTCCAAATGAAAAAAGCAAGCCCCGGAAGACTCCAGGTGAGAATGCAAAATCCTCCCCATTCTATAATTTCACCTAACAAATTAGGGCAACTAACAAATCTGAACATGTCACCTTTAGGAATCTTATATCCAATTTCGCCCGGAGCTCTCAGACGAATTAAAATCCCATCGGCTCTCCAATTGACGATCATTCCTGTAAAGAATATGATGATCCCTGCAATAAATTGTGGTGTAGTTAACCATTCTAATTCATAAGTCTTGATGTTTCCAAGGAAATAACCTATTATAAAGCCATTGGCAAGATTGAAGGTCATGCCCATGAGCATGACTATAACAGGCATCTTTTTTCCGGAAGTTCTGAGTCTGAATGGAAATATGAGGCTTCTATTGAGGTAGTGTAAGGAAAACAATCCCAGTATGATATAATTGACAGGTGTTTGAACCAATCTGCCTGTAAAAACAAAATAGTTGATAACTATTAAAACGAAAATCTCCATGATGATCCATGCTGACCGATTGTCGATCAAAGGACCCCAGGTTTTTGTCGTGTGTCTTCCGTAAGGGGCTGTAATAAATAAAAGTATAAAAAAAATGAAGATTGCCAACCCTATCCATCCATAAATAAATGAAGTAAAATATGTTATCATAGAATTAGATTAGAGTCGACCATTATCTTTAAACCATTTGACCGTATCTTCAACCGACTCTCTTAGATCCCTTGATGTGAAGCCCAATTCCGCTTCTGCTTTTGCTGAGCTCACATTTTTATTACCATCCTGAAGGATGTCGATATAGGTTTTATCAAATAAAGGTGGTTTTTTTGTAAGCCATGAATAAAACTTAACGAAAGGAAAAGCAATATTGGCAATATATAAAGGTAATTCAACCAATCTTTTTTTTGAGTTTTTTGCCTCCATGACAAAATCCGCCAATTCCTTGATTGAGTGATAATGTCCGCTAAGAAGATACGCTTCACCTTTACGGCCCTTTTCCAGGGCTTTCACAGCTCCGAAAGCTATATCCCGCACATCACAAAAGTCAAATCCACCTTGAACCACGAAAGGCAGAGATCCTTTGTACAAATCAATAACTGCTTTGCCTAACAATGATGGTTTTTGGTCAGGTGGGCCAATTGCAGAAGTTGGATTCAGGATGACAACATCAAGTCCGGCTTCACAGGCATTTAAAGCCAGCCTATGGCTATCTCGTTTGGTTTGATCGTAAAAAATCGAATTGTCATTAACAAATGCCCTTGTTTCATCGAGTGGCTGATCATAGCAAGCTTGAGAAAAGGCGTGAATAGAACTGAAATGGACCAACCGTCTAACTCCCATCTCTTGGGCTGTTTCTAGAACATTGATTGTACCCAGTACATTTGTGTCGTATACATTTTTGTCAAACTTGTAGGCTAATTCGATGGCAGCAGCGGCATGAATTGCCATATCACACTGTCCTAGAAGTTGTTTTATTGATTCAGTATTGAGAATATCGCCCTGAACCATTGAAATTGGAAGTCCCTTTAAAGCAGAAATATCTCTATGTATCAATGCAACTACTTCATAACCATGATGTAATAATTCCCGACAGAGGGAAGCGCCGATATGGCCGGAAGCTCCTGTTACAGCTACTTTCATCAGCCGAAGTTATAATTTTTTGAAAATTTTTTGAAATTAATGATGAAGAATTATTAAATTATATATATGTACTATATTTATTTTTATAAACATAACAAAACCAATACAAAATACTTTAATTATATATATTATGTATTAAATATGAACTATATTCATTTTGAATAAAATGGAGAAAGGGTAAAGCGATGTAGCTAATGAATAATTTTCATGTATTAGTTATTCTGATCTTGCATTATTTTGTTTTTTGTCATTCATTAACAGTATAATACCTTGAAGTTATTATCATTAGGTATTGATTTATGGTTTTGGGGCTGGTAAATTCTTGTTATTAACAACCTTTCTTCTGATTTTTCATTATGATATAACATTATATCCATTAAGTGTAATTTTGAAATTTTCGGCTTACCAACTCCGGGAGTTTTTATAGATTTACGTTTTTTTAGCAATTCATTAAATTTCAATAAATAGAGATATGAGTTATTCGAAAGCAAAATCAGTTAAAGAGCTTAGTGTCAACGGAAAATCATACCATTATTCCTCTTTGAAGGATTTAGATGTCAATATCGACCATCTTCCTTTCAGTATAAGGATTCTTTTGGAAAATGTACTTAGAAACTATGACGGTTTCAGTATAACCGACGAGCACATAGATACTCTGCTCAACTGGAAGCCGGCGACTGAGGACAAAGATATTCCATTCAAACCGGGACGTATTTTGATGCAAGACTTTACAGGTGTACCTGCAGTTGTGGACATCGCTTCACTTAGGGCTGAGTTTGTCCGGCATGGTAAAGATGGACAGAAGATCAATCCTGCGATCCCGGTTGACCTGGTTATCGATCATTCAGTTCAGGTCGATTATTTCGGGACTGATTATGCCTATGACAAAAACGTTGAAATAGAGTTTGAAAGAAATAAGGAGCGTTATGAGTTGTTGAAGTGGGCTCAAAAGGGTATGAGCAATTTTACCGTTGTTCCTCCCGGTATGGGCATCTGCCACCAGGTCAATCTGGAATATCTTGCCAAAGGGGTCACTGCACGTGACGGATGGTTGTTTCCGGATACATTGGTTGGCACTGACTCACATACACCGATGGTCAACGGTATCGGTGTCATAGCCTGGGGTGTTGGAGGAATTGAAGCGGAGGCAGCCATGTTGGGACAACCAATCTTTTTTACTTTGCCTGAAGTAGTTGGCCTGAAACTGACAGGGAAAATTCCTGATCATTGTACAGCTACTGACATGGTGCTCACGATTACGAGATTGCTTCGTGACGCCGGAGTAGTAGGGAAATTTGTAGAAGTATTCGGCGATGGACTTAATAACCTGACTGTGACTGACAGGGCAACAATTTCCAATATGTCTCCGGAATTCGGATGTACCGTAACCTATTTTCCTGTCGACAACAGGACACTGGAATATATGCATTCCACCAATCGGTCTGAAGAGCAAATCAGGATAGTTGAAGCCTATTGCAAGGAAAATATGTTGTGGCGTGAAGGAGAAGATAAGATTAAGTATTCTTCGATTGTAGAGCTTGATCTTACAACACTCGAGCCTACTGTTTCGGGTCCAAAAAGGCCTCAGGATAAAATATTTGTTAAGGATCTCTCAGGAAAGTTTTGTGAAATTCTAAAAAAGGAATTCAATAGAAATTATCATCCACAGAGCGAAAGAGCTGAATATGCAATGCTGATTGAAGGGGGGTCAGGAACTGAATTTACGAGAGGAAAGGTACCGATGAATGGCGAGTCCAGCTATGAGGTGGTTGCTGATCAGGATCATCGTTCAGTTAGGATCAAACAGCCCAACAAGGAATTTGTGTTAAGTGACGGAAGCATTGTCATTGCAGCTATTACCAGTTGCACAAACACATCAAATCCTGCAGTGATGGTCGGAGCTGGTCTCCTTGCCAGAAATGCAGTTGAAAGAGGCCTTCGGACCAAATCATGGGTAAAAACGTCACTTGCTCCCGGTTCAAAGGTCGTAACCAAATATTTAGAAAGATCAGGGCTTAATGTAGACCTGGATGCGCTTCGTTTTCATACGGTTGGTTATGGATGTACATCTTGTATCGGGAATTCCGGCCCACTTCCTTCCGCTATTGCAGAGGCTGTAGATAAAGGGGAACTTGTTGTGGCATCTGTTCTTTCCGGAAATAGAAATTTTGAAGCTAGGGTACATCCACAAGTCAAGATGAATTTCTTGATGTCACCTATGCTTGTAGTAGCTTATGCCCTTGCAGGGCGGGTCGATATAGATTTGATAAATGAGCCGATTGACATGGACCCTAACAATCAGCCTGTATATCTCAGAGATATTTGGCCCACACGAGACCAAATCCAGCTTACCATCAATGAATGTATGAAGCAGGGTGATTTTGAAGAGGTATATGATATTATTTTCGATGGTTCTACTGACTGGCAAAGTCTTGAGGTGAATCTTACTCAAAACTTTGAGTGGAATAAAGACTCTACCTATATCAGAGAAGCTCCTTTCTTTGAAAATATTAGTGCGACGCCGGATGAGATCAAAGATATCGAAGGGGCCAGGGTTTTGTTATATTTGGGAGACTCTGTCACAACTGATCATATTTCTCCGGCAGGTTCATTTAAGGAAGACTCGGCTGCCGGTAAGTATCTGATCGATAATGGCATTGAGCGAAATGAATTCAACTCTTACGGTTCCAGAAGAGGAAATCATGAGGTGATGATGAGAGGCACATTTGCCAATGTACGGATCAAGAATAAGGTTGCTGACAAGGAAGGTGGATTTAGTAGGTATATGCCAACAGGTGAAGTAATGACAGTATTTGATACTGCTATGAAATACCAGAATGACAATACACCATTGATCATCCTGGCTGGAAAGGAGTATGGATCCGGTTCTTCTCGTGACTGGGCTGCCAAGGGAACCTTTCTTTTAGGCGTTAAGGCAGTTATTGCAGAAAGCTACGAGCGTATACACAGAAGTAATCTAGTTGGTATGGGCGTCGCTCCTTTGGTATTTGTGGATGGGCAAAATGCGCAATCACTAGGTTTAGATGGTACGGAAGTATTTGATATTGAAGGCTTAGCCGATAATCTGACACCACATAAGATACTTAATGTAAAGGCGGTACATTCTTCCGGTAAAGTAACTGAATTTAAGGTTGAAGCCAGGCTCGATGCTCCTATTGAAATTGAATACTATAAGAATCAAGGGATTCTTCAATATGTATTGAGAGATTATTTAAAAAATAATTAGAATAGAACCTATTGCGACAAAAGCCTCTGTACTCAGAGGCTTTTGTATTAATAGAGATCGCTTTCAAAAAAATGAATTTACTAAATTGTCTGATAGGCTAAATGGTAGGGGATATATACGATCCATTTGAATCGCTTGATTTCTCAGAAGAAACTTGCTTCCTGACCGGTGAGAAACTTGATGGAAGGAATAACTTCACGGTGTCAGCATTCCCGGAGTGGGTAATGGACAAGTATAAATTGAATGAAGCTTATCTTCTGATGCTGAGCGGAACAAGATTGCAGTATAAGGAACTGAGGATGCCAGCCTCAAAACATGCCTTTCAGGTGGTGAAGGCACTCGATGAAAACACACAAGCGGCGTTCCAGGAAGGATTTGAAGCAGTAAAGCATATACCGGACTTGCTGTTATTTCAATGGATGGCACGTGTTTTCTATGGCGTATTGTATGGGGATTGTAAACAGGGAATCATCGAGGCAAAGGAGAAAGGGCAGGAATTTCGAATGGCACCACAATTGAAACGGAAATTCAAGAATCTGCATTTGATGCTGCAATCCCTAATCCGGCCGGTAGAATTCCGTAATTTTACTCCATGGACAATCTGTCGATATCAGGTAAATATTTCGAAGGATATCTTCAACTATAAGGACGAGATTCAGCATCTTAACTTCAGTTTTGGGATGAAAGATTTTGGCATCGCCGCCTGCCTTCAGGACAACGGGGCTGTGGCAAGCTATCATCGAAATCTATTGCAAAAGGTGGAGGGGCAACCTCTTCATCCAGCCCAGTTTGAAGAATTATATGGTCATCTGGTTTATGCCAATTATCTGATGAAGGATTTTGAAGATTACCAAATCAGTTTAGAGGACGATAGGATTGTTTTGGAATTAGCTGAAAACGAAGCAACCGGAAGCATTAAATTTGCCAAATGGGAGGATGAAATATTCGCTCAGGTATTGACCAATATGTGGCAACCTTGGGGCATTCCTTTGGAATTAGTATATCGATTTCCAAATTCTCCTTTGAGTTATCTGATCAATGAGCAAACCAATGAATTTATTCCCAAAGAGAGGGTGGAATTGGATTATTGAGAATTGATAAATTTGTCTCATGAATAGAAAACTTTTTAAGAAATCGAAAGCAGTAAAAAATATCTTTCGGCAGGATGCCAACCGATCCGCGTCAATCAAAACCGGTTTGGCCCCCGGTACTTTAATTTTTACCGGAATCCAGAAGGTTGAGCACCCATTCATTCGGGTTGTCTTGTTCAATGAAAATAATATCGAGCAGTATGTTATCTCTGATGGCAAGGTTGGAAATATACGTAGCGGTCAACTAAAGACCTGGATCGATTGTGTTGGGTTGCATGATGTTGGGCTTATAGAGGCATTGGGGAAAAAGTTCAATATTAGCAGGATGGTTTTAGAAGATATCCTCAATATAGGGCAAATGCCAAAATATATCAATCTTGATAAAGGGAATTTCCTAACCATACAATCATTTGTTCAAAATAGAGGTACAGAGGAACTATCAAAGGAGCAATTATCGGTTTATTTTGAAGACAACTTAGCGATCACTTTCAGGGAAGATGAAAGAAATGATTTTAATCCGATATATTCAAGAATTGTTAACCCGGAAAGCAGGCTTGTGAAGAATGATATTTATTATTTGGTATATAGCATGTTAGATCTTACGGTGGATAATTATCTTGAAACAGCTCATTATTTTGAGAGTGAAATTGAAAAGTATGAAATACTTATTGAAACAAGACCCGACAATGATTTGAAAAAAGAAATATTCAATTTCAGGAGGTCATTTTTATACTTTTTTAAGATGATTGCACCTTTGGAGGAGGCAATAAGCCGATTTAAGGCGGATGACGAGGATTTGGTCAATTCTGTGACAAAAATATACATATCGGACTTGCTTGATCATTGCAGGCGGTTGAGAAACCTTGCTGAAACCTACAATGAGATGATATACATGCTATATGATTTGTTGCATACGGAAATCAATTATCGGAGCAATACCATAATAACAACATTGACAGTTATATCGGCGATTTTCATCCCTTTGACCTTTATTGTTGGGGTATATGGGATGAATTTTGAATATATGCCTGAGCTGACATGGAATTATGGATATTATTTGATATGGGCAATAATGATACTTTTTACAATTAGCGCCATTGTTTATTTCCGTGTAAAAAAATGGATCTAACAGGTAGACATTTTATGCGCAATTAATTGAGGGTTACAAATTGTTAGTTAAAGCTAATTGTCCGAAATTTTTGTCGGATTCAAATATCATATCCAATTGAATACATAATTCCGGATATATCGTCCTGAAATATTGACCATATACAAAATAGTGATGAATCGCCACCGAGAGGGCGTCCACATCTGGGAGTCCGATTGCTCCCATAATCTCCCTATGTCCATAATTGGCTACTTTATATAGATCATACCAAAAATGGTCGTCCAGCTTTGGAAAATCAAGATTCTTATACGTAGCAATCATGATTCGTGCATATTCATAAAGCACGACATTGAAATATTCCAGAGGTTGTCTGAAGGCCGGAATGATATGCTTAAGAGAAAACAATACAATGCCGTCTTCGGAATATAGTTCAGAGCCATGATATCTATCAGGGTAGAATGGGCTGAGAAATGGATTTTGATACACTGCAATCCTATCAAATGGCCGCATCAGGAAATTCTCAAGATTGATGGTCAGGCGAACTGGTTCGAAAGCGATGATAGCTCTGATATCGTAGGGCATTTCTTCATCCATTGACACATATTGCCAATCTTTATCTTCAATATAAAGACATACCCTGGTATCAAATAATTCCTTTTTTTCAGGAGGAAGATTTCTGTAGAATTCACTGTTTATTTCGAAGATACGTTTTACCTTATCATCCAGTTTGGGAGGAAAACGTTTATAAAACCACCAGTCTATCTGAGGGCCGAGAGTGTACCCCGTAACACCTAAAATGACAGGGATCAGCAAATAAGGTGAAAGCCATGTTCCATATACACTGTACTGATAGATGACAATTGCAATTGCAAGGACAAAGGCGATCAAATAAGTCAGGCCAGAATATTTCATATCAAACATTAAATGAAACACAAAACTAATCAAACAAATGAAAACCATATACGCCGAAAAAAGTTGGAGAGGTGAAAGAGTTTTAAAATGTGTTAAGGCCGGAGTGGATCTTCTTTCAGGAATGGATCTGCAACTATGATTACTTTGAGAATGCTATGAAGACATTGAAAAAATATTTTTTTATCGAATATATTGTCAAATTGAAAGTAAGTTCTATATTTGCATCCGCTTTGGTACCTTAGCTCAGTTGGTAGAGCAAAGGACTGAAAATCCTTGTGTCCCTGGTTCGATTCCTGGAGGTACCACAAAAGCCCTGATCAGTTGATCGGGGCTTTTTTTTTGAGTGAAGTCATAGGTTGGGGATTGATTGTTTATATAAGATTTTGGGAAAATATTTTTTAGTTAATAAGGTTTGGCTAAAGTTGTAGAAGGAAGGAGCAGGTGCTGGAAGTCGAAAGGGAAGTAGGTAGATGATTAATAATCGGGACTTCTTACAGGACTGGATTTTCATAAGCCATGGCCAATAAAAATCAACCAATATCGGTCAAAATATTTTCATAAGAATTGTGAAGTAGCGTTGTGACGTAGATTCGGGTTATTAATCATCTACTTACTTGAATTTTTGCCAAACGAACAACATTGAGTAAGACCAGTATGGTGCGCCGAAGTAGGTAGATGATTAATAATCGGGACTTCTTGCAGAACCGGACTTTCATAAGCCATGGTCAATAAAAATCAAACAATATCGGTCAAAATATTTTCATACGAATTGGGAAGTAGCGTTGTGACGTAGATTCGGGCTATTAATCATCTACTTACTTGAATTTTTGCCAAACGAACAACATTGGGTGAGACCACTAAAGTGTGCCGAAGTAGGTAGATGATTAATAATCGAGACTTCTTGCAGAACTGAGCTTTTCATATTGCCTCCCGGAAAGAATATGTTAATTTGGGTTTCAAAATATTTCTTGTTTGTCAGAAACTATTGGAGAGGCTTAATTTGAGACTATTAATCTTCTACCTACTTAAAATTTTGTCCTTTCTTAGAATTTTTTCTCGGGTTGATGACAAAATCTACAAAAATCGCGTTATCGTTTAATTTAACTATACTTCAGATAACAAGAGTAAGCCGGCCAAGGAAATCAGCCATTATTTTGGACATACTTGTACCTCCTTGACATGTAATAATTTAAAAACCAGCTCCTTAAGAAGTTCTCCATGATCAGCATTCCCCGAATCTATTCCTTTAGAAAGTTGGTCATGAATCTTAAACAGATACATAGCATAATCAAGATCTGGAAGGCTGAAATTCGCCATTGCTGTCCGGTATTCCTTTATGGCAGATATACTTCTGGTTCCTATTATTGCAGTAATGTCCATATCTGACTTGGGATTGTTTACTTTTAATAAATAGAGTTTCAGGAAGCTGTTGAAAAGTGAATTAAGGATCAATGTCAATGGTTGCTTGTTCAGGTTGTCAGTGAGATATTCCACTATAAGTCTGGCTTTGTATGGGTTTTTATTGAAAATGGAATTGATAAGCTCGAAGACATTGAATTCACGATTTATGCCGATATAGTTCTCAATGTGTTCCTGGTTAATTTCTTTGGCATCACCGATAGCGATGACGGTCTTATCCAACTCATTCGATATTTTCTGGAGATCCTTACCAAGATAGTCAGCGATTAATGTGGCGTTTTGGTCCGATATTTCCTTGCCCTTGGTTTTTACTTCCGATTTTATCCATGCTGGTAGTTGATTTTCATAAATTGTTTTTGCTTCAAAGAATCCGTATTTTGATTTGACGATTGAAGGTAATTTTTTTCTTCCATCCATTGACTTCCCTGTGAATGAAAGTACCAGGACAGACGATTCAAAAGGATCGTTTACATAGGATGTTAATTTGTCAATATCTTTAAGTTCCTGGGCATTACGGATGAGAACCAGCTTGTAGTCAGATCCCATTGGAAATTGACTGAGACTGTCAATGATGGTTGAAACCGTAGTTTCTTTTCCGAAATATACCTCTTGATTGAATGCTTTCTCGTCTTCCTCCAATAATTCATCCTGGAATTTGCGCGTAAGCAAATCAGTAAAATAGGTTTCTTCACCCTGAAGGATATACACAGGGTGCAGTTTCCGGTTGTTAATCTGCTTTTCAATATCTTCAAAGGAATATTCAGCCATCCAATTCGCAATTATTGGACGAAGGTAATGATATTGTCGCGAATGAAGGTTTTGTTATTTTTCTTTTAACTATATTTATTGTTAGATATACAATATTATTTAAATATAATAAAATCAACAATAAAGATATTTTAACTTAAAGTAATAGTTTAGGTGGTTTCAATACTTGAGAGTCTCATACACCAATCTTTTTTTAGCTTTGACATTTTAAAAATAAATTTTAGGCATGATTGCAAATCTTCCAGAAACCGAACTAAAGAGAGTAGTGATTATCGGCGCCGGATTTGGTGGCTTAAAGCTCGCTAGGAAGATGATCGGAAGTGGTTATCAGGTTGTGCTGATAGACAGGGAGAATTACCATCAGTTTCAACCCCTGTTGTACCAGGTGGCTACTGCTGGTCTGGAGCCCAGTAGCATTGCTTTTCCATTGCGGAAAGTCTTTCAGAAAGAAACGAACTTCCATATCAGAATAGATGAAGTTAGATTTATAAATCTGGATGAGAAATTCATTTTACTGAAAAATATCGGTAGGGTTAATTTTGACAAACTGATTCTTGCCTATGGTGCAGATACTAATTTCTTTGGAAATGAGAATATTAGTAAATATTCAATACCGATGAAATCAGTACCTGAGGCACTTGCTTTGCGTAATAGAATCCTGAGTGACTACGAGAGAGCACTTTCCATCACCGACTATGACCTCAGGCAGGAATTGATGGATATTGTAATAGTCGGTGGCGGCCCGACCGGCGTGGAGATTGCAGGCGCATTGGCCGATATGCGTCAATTTATCCTTCCAAAGGATTACAATGAATTGGATAAGCAGGAAGTGGATATTTACCTCGTTGATTCAGGAAATAAATTGCTGGCCGCTTTTGATGAAAAATCCAGCCTTCATGCAGAGAGGGATCTTGAAAGCCTGGGAATTCACATACTTAAGGAAAATCGTGTGATCGATTATGATGGATTGAATGTTGCCATGTCTGATGGAAAGATAATTCGTTCCAGAAAATTAATATGGGCAGCAGGCATTACAGTAAAGAAAATCGATGGATTGCCGGAAACTATTTATAGCCGTAGTGGCAGGATCAATGTGGATGGATATAACCAGGTAATTGGTTTGGAAGATGTCTACGCTATTGGTGACTGTGCTATTATGGTGACAGATGATAAGCCCAATGGGGATCCGCAGGTAGCTCAGGTTGCCATGCAACAGGCAGTAACCCTGGCCAAAAATCTTAAAGCTATGATCAAAGGGACAACTTTAAAAACATTCCATTATCATGACAAAGGTATCATGGCAACTATCGGACGGAAAAAGGCGGTAGCTGAGGTCTTTGGGGTCAAATTCGGCGGATTCTTTGCCTGGCTGACTTGGCTTTTTGTCCACCTGATGTCAATTCTCGGCACTAAGAATAAGCTTATGATCTTTATAAACTGGACAGTTGCATATTTTACAAGAGATCAATCTCTGAGACTTATTATAAAAGCCAAGGAAAATAAATCGAATTGAGGCAGTCGGAATTAATTATTCTGACAAATTGGACAAGTTTTTCAGGATTACTTCGAGATCTTTCCACCAGGTATAATTTCTTGCATAGTAAAGGTTTTCCTTTTCAACAGTGTCTGCGTCAGAATTTTCTGTTAATTCACCGGAACAGGGTAGGACACCAGGCTTGATCGTCGGTAGAATTCTGGAATCAATTGGCTCTATATATCCGACCCATGTTTTTTGCCCATAAAACACTGAGAATATGTTCTTAAAGAAATTGTCTTTTTTCTTTTGAAATAAAACTATAACCGGACTAATCATAAAAAGCAATATAGCTATTGTGAAGTCCAAAATCCTCTTTTTCAATTTGTTGCCTCCTGTGCAGATGTTTAAGTTAAGACCAACTGTAAGTAACTCTCCTTGCTTGTTTTTGTCTCCACTACTGATGATGCTAAGTGTATCATCGGGTGCGACCCTGAAATCCACCTCATTGGTCAGTTGAGCCATACTTTCCATCATCTTATTAGCCGCTACATCCTTTTGTGAGAAAACGACTTCACTGAGTGCATAAGCATCCACTATTTCTTCAATATGCTTCAGGTTGCCGATTGTGCCTTCTTCTATGGAGTCGTCAGGGCAAATCCTTCCTGCGAAAAGATAAGTTCGGTTATTTTTGGACATCAGGGAACGAATTCTTTCTGACTCAGAGTGGCCTGAAATAATGGCATATTTAATCTGCCTTTCTGCCTTAAAACCGAATCTTTTATATTTCAAAAGGTTCAAAAGCCATTTGGTGATTATGACTATCAAAGTAGTCGTCAATGCCCCCCAGATGATGATAGACCTGGAGTTTCGCAGCGCCTGACCCAGCAGCGCATAAATAATAAGAATTACACCTGTGCCTCCTGTGATACCTTTCAAGAGCTCCGTCCAGGCACCTCTAGCCCGATAATAACCGGCTGCAAGAAGGCTCAATACCCAAATGCCGGCGTACAACGGCGCGTTTACAATATCAAATTGGCGATTTATATGATCCGGATTGGAAAAATACCATTCACCCCACCATTTTTTCAGTCCGATCAATGCTTTATATACCAATCCGAAATCTATGAGCAATGGCAGAATTTTGAGAATTCGCTCTAGAAAATACGATGAAATTGCTTTGAATATGACAGCAGCCTGAAGGAATAATATATAAAACCTACCTTGTTTCTTGTAATGCTTTTTGACGAAGATGATCATCGCATTGTAGAAAGTGCGGGTGTAGTTAAACGTGGATTTCCTGGTGGATTCACCCTTGAAATGAATGATGGTCGTGGTGGGTAAATAATAATTTTTATAACCGGCTTCCAAAATCCTGTATGAATAGTCGATATCTTCGCCATACATAAAGAATGTATCGTCTAACAAACCTATCATTCTTACTACTTCTTGCCTTAAAAACATAAAGGCTCCTGTCATCACTTCAATGGAGGCAATTTGATTTGGTGAGATGTCTCCTGAATAGTATGCATTGAAAAATCCGCTTTTTGGAAAAAGCTTATAAATACCGGTCATTTTAAAGAAGGATGCTGATAGGGTCGGTTTGCCTCTTTTTGATTCGGGGAGATACTGTCCACTTCCATCGATCATTTTAACGCATACTGCTCCGGCATCATCATGAGTTTCCATGAAGTCGAGACAAATCCTGAGTGTATCTTCAGAAAGAATGGTGTCAGGGTTGAGCAAAAGGATGTATTTTCCTTTTGCTTGGAGGATTGCCTGATTGTTAGCAGCGGAGAAACCGAAATTTTCTTTGTTCTCAATGAGATTTACCATTGGGAATCGCTCTCTTACCATTTTGACAGAATCGTCCGGAGAGTTGTTGTCCACTACAAAAACCTCCATGTCCAGAGTACGTCCTGCCTTTTGTATGGAGGACAAACATTGTTCCAGAAAGAACCGGACATTGTAATTTACTATGATGATGGACAATTGCATACAGGGTGCAAATTAGTCAAAACCAAACAATCATTGCCAAATAATGAATGCTTGGTTTATTTCTTTGGTGAGAATTTATTTATTTCAACAGAAAGTCGAAAACCATTTTAAAGTATCTTTTCAACAAGGAGACAATGATGACCGTTAAAGCGGAAGCGAGTATGATACCGGATATCATAAAAATGATGAAATATGGTCGTAGGGAATACATCATGATACTGTAAGCTTCTTCAGGCGTATGCATCTGCCAGTATGCCTTATGTATTCCGGCTACAACAAGGCTGATCCAGAATATGAATAATGCACCCACTGCTATATAAAGGCTGATGCTTATGGTGCGGGAAGGCTTGGCAATGTGCATGTCAAAAATATCTGCTGCAAAGGCTAGTAAAAGAAAAGTGTTGATGCCAATGGTGGCCCCCATTGTATGTCCTACAGTTATATGTGTGCCATGTGTGTAGGCATTAATTGCAGGAATGGACATGGCAATAGCCAAAATTAAGGTCAGAAATATCCAGATATCAGCTGCAAACATAAAGCGATAGGGGAGGATGTGGTAATGCCTCATCGCTGTACTGACCGAAGACCGCCAGTAATATATGATTCTGCCCAGTAATAAAAGCTCTGTCATGCTGACCAGATAGCTGATGTATTGGATAATCTTTGTTCCGGGTAAGGTGTAGATATGATGGCCCCAGTTGAACATCAGATTGAAGAGGCCCAGAAAATAAATGGAAAAGGCAATGCCGGAGTAACTATAACGTTGTGTTCCGGAAATCTTATCCATCAGAAAGATGCTTGTCCCATAAATTAGCATGTTCCACCCGCCAACCATCGAGCCATATGATTTCCATTGTATGGTCATATCGTGAATAATACCGGAACGAAATGCGGGAATCAACCAAAGATAAGATTCGATATAGGTAAATAGAAAAAAAGCTGCTCCGGTTAGCCACATCCATACATATACAGGTTGATGTCTGAATGATTTGATCGACTTAAAGACATTGATGATGAATAACAGCCAGGCAGCAATAATAGGAATCGCCAGAAGAGGATTGAATTCCCAGTATTCTCTGCCTCCAAACATACCCATAACATATGAAACCAGGATGGCAATCATAGAGGTGGCAAAAAGGAAGCGTTGCCATTTAGCCAACCTTTCAGACCATAATCTGCCCTGTGACTCTGAAATGTAGTGTAGTACAGAACCACATGCTCCCATCAAAATCCAGAATACCACAGATGAAACATGTAAAGGCCTGACTTTGTCAAACCCCAAACCGGGTTTGAATAATCCGGGAATTACATACTGGATGGCTCCTATGGTGCCAAAAATCAGTCCCGAAAACATGAAGATTAGACCCAACGCCACAAACCCTGCACCTACAGATTGTTTACCTTTCAATTGTTCCATCAATATTCAGTTTTAACTTAGCAGGAGAAGCAATCCCACTTTCATCCAGACTTTTAAGATAAGCCAATATTTCTTCGATTTGCGTCTCACTAAGCTGGTAAGCGGGCATTATATCTGTTCCATACTGAATTCTTGAGATGATAAAGTCTTTTGGGCGATGAGAGTATACATTCGTTAGATCAGGTCCAAGGTATCCTCCAAGTCCATATATTTGATGACAGGCAGTACAATTCTTGTCCTGCCATATTTGCTTGCCTTTATCAGACATCAATCCGGAGTGTGCATTCGGATCGTAGTTCCTGTTGTACAAGTAGGCAGTATAACAAAAGAATAAAATGCTTAATACTGCTAAAATCCCCACTTTTATTTTGTCAGCCATCTATGTGTGAATTTTCCAGGCGTGAATATAAGGCAAATTTCAATTCAAGTTGGGTAATCAAAACTTCTTAATGAGATTTTTAAAAGATTATTTAATTAAATATATTTTATAAATTACAGAAAAACAGTTTTTCATTATTATTATATTAAAGTAATACTTTAATATTAACCTCCTGAGTTCAAAGCGCTATTTTACTTTTTTCGTTTGTGTCTTAATGCTGAAAAATATTACCTGGCATTTCTTAGCTTGTTTTTCTTTCTACTTTATCTATATAGGATCACTCCGTCCGTTTTTTTCAGGAAAATTTTATAATGTAGATTTATATTATAGAATAAAAGTACTTAAATACTTTTATTTGTAAAATTGAATTATATTTGCATTGATTTTTTAAGCTATTAACTGTATACATAATTATGTCTGCAACCAATGAAACTGTAATAAATGTTCAGGAAATTGAACCAAGATTGAGACACCTTACCATCTTCCAGGCTTTTGATAGTCTTGAGGAAGGAGAAAGTCTCGTAATTCATAATAACCATGATCCTAAACCGGTGTATTACCAATTGGCTCGGTTGAGAGGAGAAGTTTTCGATTGGGAGTATCTTGAGGCAGGCCCGGAGTGGTGGGATGTTAAGGTGACAAAAAGACCCGATGCAGATACTTACTTCGAAAATCAAACTTACGAGGAGATTGTAATCGATGTCCCATCTTTGGAACCAAGAGTTAAGCATGCTACAATTTTTCAGACTTTCAACCAGTTAAGACCCGGACAATCCTTTATAATTCATAATAATCATGATCCAAGGCCGGTCTACTACCAATTAATGGATCTACGGGGCAACATCTTTTTGTGGGAGTATTTACAGCAAGGCCCGGAATGGTGGGATATTCGCGTTACCCGTACAGTGCCTATGATTCCGATGGAGGAGGGCAGGATGATTATCAATGTGCCAGCCATCGATCCTGTACACAAGCACGGTACGATATTCCATGTCTTTGAGAACATGAACCCCGGTGAATCATTCATCATTCATAATGATCATGATCCCAAGCCTCTGTTTTATCAATTGAAGGACAGGCATGGAGATTCTTTTACCTGGGATTATATCATGCAGGGGCCTCACTGGTTTGATATCTTGATTACCATTAAGGAACCGTCCATAACAGCGGACAAGGAGGAGGTTATTATCGATATTCCTTCAATTGAACCCGCAAAAAAGCATGCCACTATCTTCCGTATGTTTGAAGAATTGGAGGAAGGAAAATCATTCATCATTCATAATAATCATGATCCCAAGCCTGTATATTACCAGATGCTGGAGATGTTCGGTGATATATTTGATTGGGAGTATTTGCGTCAAGGTCCACAGTGGTGGGATATCCGTGTGACAAGGAGAAAGTCGGTAACACAACCAAATCAAAGGCAACCCATCGACAATGATGATGCAATCATTGTCGATGTACCATCCCTCGAGCCTAGGCTGAAGCATGTAACCATTTTTGAAACTTTTGACAAGTTAGAACCAGGTGAAAGCCTTATTATTCACAATGACCATGACCCTAAGCCGGTTTATTATCAATTGCAGGCTGAGCGTGGCGATGTGTTTACCTGGGAATATCTGCAACAAGGCCCACAGTGGTGGGATATCCGCGTGACAAGAAAGGGAACTGAAACCAATGAAACAATCGGTGAGATGGTTGCCAAAGACTTGCGCAAGGCTGATATTTTCAAAAAATATGGGATAGATTTCTGTTGCAATGGCAAGAAGACAGTTCGTCAAGCCTGCGCTGATAAAGGTATTGATCCTGTAGTCGTCGAGCGGGAACTGCAGCAACCAACCCAAGAATCTGCATATGGTCATCAACTGAACTATAATGAATGGACCCCTGATTTTCTTGCTGATTATATTATTAATACACATCACAATTATACCAGAAAATCTCTACCGGAAATCAGGAATTTTATGCTGAAAGTTGCACAAGTTCATGGGGAGAACCATCCCGAACTGGCGGAAATGAGGAAATTGATCCTCCGTGTGCATGATGAGATGATGGATCATTTGCTGGATGAAGAAAATGACCTTTTCCCTACTATAAAGGAATTGGTCAAAGCGAAGAATAATGATGGTAATTGTAGTGTACATTCGGGACAAACATTTGAAGCGATGATCGCCATTGCTGAAGAGGAACATGACATAGTAGGTAGGTCAATGGAGAAAGTTAGACATTTGAGCAATGATTATACTATTCCGTCAGATGCATGTACTAGCTATAAACTGTTATACAAAATGCTGGAAGAATTTGAGAATGATCTGTTCATACATATTCATCTGGAGAATAACATCCTTTTTCCAAAAGCTATAGAAATAGAGCGTTCAATAGTCAGTCATTAACGATAAAACAGCTAATTCAGGACATATCGAATGAAATGGAGACTCTTTGAGCTATCCGGGGTTGATGAATTTTATATAAAGATTTTTTTAAGAATGTAACCTTGCAGAGGTATTTATGACGAAGGGCATTATTAGAATTTATGTATTTGTCGACCTTTAATCATCAATGTCAAGTCCGAAAGTTTTAATGTTTTCAAATAACATAAAATGTTAATCAACGAAAAAACGAAAATAGCAGCACTTTTGAAATATCATCCCGATGCTTTGGAGACCATCGTTTCCATTGCTCCAGATTTCAAGAAGTTACGTAATCCAATTCTGCGCAAATTGATGGCAGGTCGTACCAGTATTGCTATGGCCTCTAAGATTGGCGGTGTCAGGCCTGAGGACTTTTTCAAGGCGTTGAAGCCACTTGGCTTTGAGTATGATGACACCGGAGGGCCGGTTGAAGAAATATTTGAAGAATCATTCATGCCTGATTACCTCAAGAACCTTGATGAAGATAGGCTTGTGAGTTTCGATGTGAGGGAACTAATTGCCAGGGGCGATGATCCGTTGAGATCGATTCAGGATAAGGTTAAATCCTTATCACCCGGGCAAGTACTCTTGATTATCAATAGCTTTGAACCGGTTCCGCTTATCAAATTGTTAGAACGACAGGGTTTTAAAGCTTATGTAAAGCAGGTCGACGGGGATACTTATGAAACCTACTTCTACAAGGAAGGTGAGTCAGGAAGCAGGATATCAGAAAACGATGCAGCTATTTCAACCTCAGGTGATTGGGAGGAGATGTTGACACAATTTGAGAATAGAATTGAAGAAATAGATGTGCGTCATCTGGAGGCACCTATGCCTATGATTACTATTCTGGAGGCTTTGGACAGTCTTCCGGAGGGCAAGGCACTGTATGTCCACCACAAGCGCATACCGGTCTTCCTTTTAGGCGAATTGAATGAACGGCGGTTTGGATACCGGATCAAGGAGGTGTCCGAAAATATGGTTTATTTATTGATATTCAAGGAGTAATAGCAGATGTTCGGACCGGGAATTGTAGGATTACAACAAACGACGAATTACAGAGTGGTTCTACCATTCTATATTTATGCATCAGTATCATTTTTAGCGGGTACATTGTTATTATTTTTACGTACAGATATTGCCAACGATCACTATTTCTATCCGCCGACTCTGGCTATTACTCATATTATGGCTTTGGGATGGGGCACAATGATCATCTTAGGTGCTTCACATCAACTATTGCCTGTTCTTATTGAAGGGAAGCTTTATAGTAACCGATTGGCTATTATGACATTTGGATTCACCTGCCTTGGTATTCCATTACTTGTATTTGGTTTTTATATCTTCCGGACCGGATGGATTATGCAATTAGGTGCATTATTGGTCAATCTGGGTGTATTGTTGTATGTATCTAATGTCTTCCTGAGTGCTTTCAAGAGTGAAAAGCGCAACGTCCATGCATGGTTTATCATTACAGCATCTTTGTGGCTGTTGGCGACAACAACTTTCGGCCTTTTGCTTGTCATCAACTTTGATCATACGATATTTCCAAAGGAATCCCTTGCCTATCTTTCGGTCCATGCACATCTGGGACTTGTAGGCTGGTTCTTGTTGTTGGTGATAGGAGTGGGCTCCAGGTTAATCCCTATGTTTCTCATTTCAAAATATACCAATGAAAAGGCACTTTGGACGATTTATGGGCTGGTAAATGCAGGTTTAATTGTATTCATTCTGGCACGGATGGTTAACCGTTCTTTAGAGTTTCTTGCGATTATACCAATTCTCACAGGTATTGTCGTATTCGGGCACCATTGTTTTAAAGCTTATGCCGTTCGGATCAGAAAGGCGGTCGATGAACAGATGAAAGCGTCCTTACTTTCGATTATACATATGCTTTTGCCCTTTGTTGTGCTTATCATGTCACTTTGGGTACTGCCTTCCGGTGGCCAACCTAATTTGGTATTGTTATATGGATTCAGCATACTTTTTGGATGGATCACAGCCATCATTTTAGGCATGACATTTAAAACCTTGCCATTCATTGTCTGGAATAAAGTATACCACAAAAAGGCATATACGGGGAAAGCGCCTCTGCCAAAAGATTTATTTTCAGAGAAGATGTATCATTATATGCTTATGGCCTATATATTGGGCTTTGGAGTGTTTGTGATTGGCATCATCCTTTTGAATCAATGGTTACTGAAGATCGGAGCTGCTGCATTATTGATGACTGCGATTCTGTATGTGCTCAACACAACTAAAATTTTAATTCATAAACCCCGTAAGATATGAGTGTAAATATTGAAACCAACAATCCTGAGAAATGCGATTACGCATTGATCGGCCTTTATGAGGTCTATGATCCCGAAGTAGGCTTAAATGTGGTGGACCTTGGTCTCATCTATGAATTGGATTTTGATGAGGATAACAAAAGTATCAACTGTCGGATGACATTGACAACACAGTTTTGTCCTATGGGTGAAAGCATCACCAGTGATATCATGCAATCACTGACGGATGCCTTCGGCGATTATCAAATCAATGTTAACCTCACCTTCAATCCACCCTGGAGTTTTGAAAAAATATCGCCGGAAGGTAGAGCTTTTTTAGGAAGGTAATTATGTTAAGTAATACGAGTAAAACAGCAATCAAAGCCGTCATTTATCTTGCCGGTAAAAGTGAGTGTACCAAGGCGAGTATACGCGAGGTGGCTGATCATATCAACGCGAGTGAACATACAGTGGGCAAAGTTTTACAGACACTTGCCAGGCATAAGATAATTACCAGTCTGAAAGGGCCTTCCGGGGGTTTTTTCCTGAGTGATCAACAAAAATTCCAGCCTATCTCCGTAATTATTGAGTCTATTGAAGGAAAAGGTGTTTTCAAAGAATGTGGGCTTGGGCTTAGCAAATGTTCCGAGATACATCCCTGTCCAATTCACGACGAGTATAAAATTGCCAGAGGCCTGATGGAAAGGATTTTCCGGGAAAAAATGATTAAGGACCTGCATGATCCTGTCACAGATGGTCTTGCATTTTTAATGGATTGATATAAGGTATTGTAATAAAAGGTATTATAAATATAAATTTAGTATGACTTTAGAGAAAAATGAGAATGGTGAACTGGATGTACGTGTTTTGATCCCGATTCAGAGACATGAATTATTGGTCGGATTGTTCAAGGATCTACCTACCCATGAAAACTTTGTCTTTATCAATGACCATGATCCAATTCCACTGTATTATGAGTTCAAGTCGATATATGGAGATGTTGTTGGGTGGGAATATCTCAATCGGGGAGGTAGGGAATGGAAGGTCCGGGTGACCCGAACCGAAGACTCGCAGGCACGTGATATGAGTGGAATAGCAACGTTACTCGATCTGCGAAATGCAGATAAGAAGGAATGGAAGCAGGTTGTTTTTCACCGGTACGGAATGATGGAGGAGGGGACTACGATGGAATTGATTGCCAGGGAAGATCTTCAAGAGATTCATGGTATATTCAAAAGCAAATTTGCCGGAATGCACACATGGATGTATAAGAAGGAGGTGCCGGATGAATACGTCATCCATATCCGGAAGGAAGCGAAGAGTGGTTTAGGTGACGACGGTTACTCTGTTGTTAACGAATTCGATGTCAGGCCATACCCACCAACTGAAAGGCATGAGATGTTCTACAAAGCTTTTGGGGATATCAAGCCCGGTGAAGCATTTGAGTTCGTCAATGATCATGATCCGAAGCCGCTTTATTATCAGATGGAAGCGGAGAGTAAGGAGCCTTTCAGATGGGAATATCTGGAGAAGGGCCCTGAAGTATGGAAAGTACGTGTGGTTAAGGTAGAAAAATAAAGACAGTGAATCTGGAGGTTACAAGCCGCAGATCCACTGTTCACGTATATTGTTTTGATTAGGATGGGTGGGATTTAATTTTTATCAAAAAACCGTTTTAATGAATTATACGTTGAAGCGGAAATGCATTATATCACCATCCCGAACAATGTATTCTTTGCCTTCCACGCCCATCTTGCCGGCTTCCTTTACCGCTGCTTCAGAGCCATAGGAAATGAAATCTTCGTAAGCTATTACTTCAGCGCGAATAAAGCCTTTTTCAAAATCGGTGTGAATTACTCCTGCTGCTCCCGGAGCCTTGGTGCCTTCTGTTATTGTCCAGGCTCTGACTTCTTTTTCACCGGCTGTAAAATATGTAATCAGTCCGAGGAGTCTATAGGCAGCTGATATGATTTTGTTGACACCCGGCTCAGACAGGCCTATAGCCTCTAAGAACTCCAGTCTTTCCTCTTTAGTCTCCAATTCAGCAATATCAGCCTCTATCCCCGCTGAAATGATAACTACCTGTGCATTTTCAGCTGCCACGAGTTCCTTGATTGCAGCAGAATATTCATTGCCGGAGACTGCAGAATCTTCATCTACATTGCAAACATATAAAATGGGCTTTCCGGTCAGGAGCTGGAATTCCTTTATTTCCAATGCCTCTTCTTCAGTCAGATCCAGTGATCGGGCATTATTGCCATCTCCTAAGTGAGCGAGCATTCTTTGGCCCAAATCAAATGTGGCTTTGGCTGCCTTATCTCCCGTTTTAGCCGCTTTTTGAATTTTATCCAGTCTTTTTTCCAGTGTTTCGATATCCTTAAGTTGGAGTTCAGTATCTATGACGTCCTTATCCCGAACTGGATTGATGGAACCATCGACATGCACGACATTGTCATCCTGAAAGCATCGTATGACATGAATGATGGCATCGACTTCCCTGATATTGGCCAGGAATTGATTGCCGAGTCCCTCACCTTTGCTGGCTCCTTTTATTAGCCCTGCGATATCGAGGATTTCGACGGTGGTCGGTTGCACTTTTTGAGGCCGGACAATATCCGACAATTGATCCAATCGTTTATCAGGAACGGTGATTACACCGAGATTAGGTTCTTTGGTGGCAAAGGGATAATTTGCTGCAAGGGCTTTTGCTGAGGTTAGGGCATTGAAGAGGGTCGATTTGCCTACATTAGGTAGTCCGACGATACCGCATTTGAGAGCCATATTTTATTTTGTTTTTGGCCGCGAAGATACATTTAATTTCAGGCATAAAACTGTCTTTGTCAAAAATCTTTTATTTAGCGATATCTATGAGCGATGCTTATATATCTTCAAGAAGCTTCTTTATCGGGAGGATTGCATATTTCCGGGCTGAAAGAGAAAAAGGGCGATCCGATTGATTTTAAGGGTACTTGATACAAAGGTAATAAAAGTAATATTGAGCATCAATATCATTAAATAACGTATAATTTATTTACTTGCTTCTTCCAATATTGTCTCGATCATATTGATCACCGCCTTGTCGGGTGCATTACTGAATTTACCTAAGGATCTATTCGCTATGATTACATTGATGGACAGGCAATTATGGCCTAGAAGTTGACAAAGTCCGTATATGCCTGATGTCTCCATCTCAAGATTAGTTATCGGGCATCCGTTAATACTTTGACCGGCAAGGGTTTCAAATAAGTTGTCCGATGCAGGGTCAAGTCGCAACCTTCGGCTTTGAGGACCGTAAAAGCCGGTATTAGATACGGTTATCCCTTCAATACCGAGATATGTGTACCTTGCCAGCAAACTTTCAGACCCGGAATAGTAATAAGGTGGCAAAGGCCAGTTAATTTCCCAGGTTAACATTTCCAGTTCTTCAGGCTTTTTATCTCTTTTGTAAAAATGCATCAGGCCGTCCATCCCTATTGCTCCGCGAGACAGGACCAGACTGTCCACTTCGACCTCTGCTCTAATAGTTCCGGATGTACCAAGCCTCATGATATCCAGTTTCCTGATATCTGATTTTGGTGTCCTCGTATCCAAATCGATATTGACTAAGGCATCCAATTCATTGATGACGATATCAACATTGTCTGTTCCTATTCCAGTTGAGACTACAGTAATGTCCCTGTTACCTATTCGGCCTCCATGCGAGATGAATTCTCTTTTTTGTTTTTTAAAATCAATCCGGTCGAAGTATTTGCTTACTTTTTCTACCCGATCAGGATCTCCGACAGTAATGATGGTCGGGTATACCTGTTCCGGGTGTAATCCGAGATGATAAATACTTCCGTCTTCATTGAGAATCAGTTCTGAAGCTGCTATTGACATAATAATACGATTGGCGTTGTGTAAATGATGTTGCTTTGGTGGCCGGCTCTATCTTTAATATAAATACTATATATCAGGGTATCGGTTGGAAATTCTGTTGAAGGTGTGCATGGGACTTGTCCGTTAGGGTAAATACAGCATTCAGAGAATAACCTTATTCTAATTTCTCCTGATATACCTTTGGCACCATTGTTCTGTTTTAAAAAGGGAATCTTGTACACGGTTGGATGTATATTTGTCCGTTGGTCCGTCACGAAGATGTTGACGGAATCCTGGTCCCCAAGATCACCATCTCCATCCGTAAATCCAAAAGTGATATAAGTGCTGTCTCCATTGAACTGACTTTGTTTGATTACGGAGTTGCTGACTGAAATGAAACTGATGATTGGCTCAATGGGATATTCCGGTGCTTTCAGACAAGACCACTGAATCAAAAGAAGAAATATTATGAGGTTGATGGTTTTCATCATATATAATTAAATACATCCAACGGCGTAAAATTTACAACAAATTTGCTTCACCAGATAATCCAATAAATTTTCCCTGTGATTGGGGTTAAATATACATATTTGCATTGTAAACCGAAATTCTTTTTGCTTCATGGCCGATAATATTCTCCCGGAAGAGATTCTAAAACTCAGCCGCCAACTGGTAATGGGTGAAATAATATTGGTCAATGAAGTATATCCTGTCATATTTGATTTTCAGTCGAAATTTAATCCGGTATATCGCTCTTATTTAAAACAGTTGAAGTTTGATTTGAAGTATCCCGAATTGGAAGACATTCCTTTTTTGCCCATTACATTTTTCAAGAATTTCCGTATAACATCCTGTGATTGGCAGGAGCAAACAGTGTTCAGATCCAGCTCTACAACCGGAAAGGGGAGAAGTAGTCATTATATTAGAGATTTGCAAATATATAAAACAGTCAGTCTGAAAATATTTGAAAAGTATTTTGGGCCAATCAGCCATCTGCGTATTATGGCACTTTTACCCGGGTATCTTGAGCGAGAGGATAGTAGTCTGGTCTATATGGTAAATTATTTAATGGGATGCACGGCTGTGGATCAAAGGTATTTTTTTCTTGACCGATATCATGATTTAATGGAAGTGGTACAAGGGAATTTAGATGAGCATATTATTCTTTTCGGCGTTCCCTATGCTTTTATTCGGTGCTTTAGGGAATTAGGCTATCAATTTTGGCCGAATGTGACCATGATCGAAACCGGGGGGATGAAAGGCAAAGAAGCTGAGATGACAAAAGCCGAGTTGCATTTATTTCTCGAGGAATCCTTTCGCCCAAAATCAATTTATTCGGAGTATGGAATGACGGAATTACTTTCCCAATGTTATTCGAAAGGCGAAGGGAAATTTGAAGTGAGTGATACTATGTATATGATAGTGAAGGAGTTGAATGACCCTTTTTCAATTCAAAAAAGGGGTAAGCCAGGTGTTTTGAATGTCTTTGATATGGCTAATGTGCATACCTGTTCTTTTATCGAAACGGAGGATATGGCCATCCTTCATGAAAACGGTGAATTTGAAATCCTGGGTCGGGTAGATAATCGGGAGATAAGGGGCTGTAATCTTCTTGCAGGATAGGGCTTTTACCGTTTTTTTTTAATATGTTTGCATTAAATATTTCAATAATGATTCAGGTTTTTGTTACAGGAGGGACTTTTGACAAGGAGTATAATTTTATTACAGGTGAGCTTTATTTCAAGGATACCCATCTTAATACTATGTTTGTTAGGGGCCGAAGCAGTCTGGAAATCGATGTAAAGACATTGATGATGGTGGATAGTCTTGAAATGACGGAAGAAGACCGGAATATCATAGTATATCAGTGTAAAAAATCACCCGCTGAGAAAATACTTATTACACATGGGACGGATAGGATGACTGCAACGGCAAGAGCTATTGCTGAAGCTGAAATTGAAGGTAAGACGATAGTCCTGACGGGAGCGATGGTGCCTTATGCATTCGGTAATTCCAGTGATGGTTTCTTTAATCTCGGAGCTGCACTTGCCTTTGTTCAGGTCTTACCGCCGGGTGTTTATATTGCGATGAATGGTAAATACTTTCCATGGAACAATGTCCGTAAGAATTATGACACAGGTTTTTTTGAGGAAATTGAATAATATTATCGGATGGGGTGCCTATTTTCCATTAATTTTAAAATTTTCCGGAAATTATTAGGCGGATTATTCACTTTTGATATTATCTGACAATTTGTAGATATGCTCAGTATTCCTTCCGAGGTCATCATAATCGAGACCATAACCCACGACAAATACATCCGGTATGGTAAAGCCTACGACTTCAACCTTTACATCTTGCACTCTCCTGGACGGTTTGTCCAATAGTGTCACGATGGTAATAGAACCAACACCTTCCTCTTCAAGTTTATATTTAAGAAAATTCATGGTCAAGCCTGTATCCACAATATCCTCTAAGATGACGATATCACGCCCCTTTAAATTTTCCGGCATGTTCCCTATTGATTTGACATTACCTGTCGAATCAGTTCCTTCATAGCTTTTTAAGCGGAGAAACTGAATGGAGCATGGTTGTCTGTATTTTTTCAATAAATCAACTCCAAAAAAGGAGGCGCCATTCAATACAATCAGAAAAACCGGTTGCTTGTTCTTAAATTTATTTTCCAATTCTGAAGCAATCCCGGCAATCCTGTTGTCGATATCATCTTTGAGGATAAAGGGAACAAAAGATTTGTCGTGAATTTTAATAGACTCCAATGTTAGTATTTTAAATTGTTTGTGATCAATGAATAAAGCTCCCTGATGAGATCAACTGAATCAATCCCGGCAAAGATACAAATACAAATTTCATTCAGATACTTAGAAAATGTTGTTTTATCAATTTGTAAATAAGTAAAAGTACGGTAAATTTGCATCATCTTATTAACTGGGGTGCTGGTGTAACCGGCTGAGATAAAACCCATTGAACCTGCCATGGTAATAGTGGAAGGGATGGTAATTTGTGGATAGAAGTTGGGATTAACCCCATGTTCCAGCATTCATAAATTAAATAAAAATGTTTCAATCTTTGTGTTTTAAACGAATGGCGATTGCCTGGATTGCCATGTGGTTAATGATTAATTTGAATGCCCAGAAGACGGTTGTAATTGTTCGGGATTATGCAGGGAAGGGTGTTGAAGATGCATCGGTTTCTGTCAACGGCTATGGAGCCATTACAGACCATGAAGGAAGGGTGGAAGGTGAATTTCGCTTTCCATTACATGTTGTAGTTACATATGTTGGTACTAATGGACTGGATACAATAATATCGGAACAAACATCAAAGGTAGAATTGATATTATTGGGTACAGGAATTCTTTTAAAAGAGGGTCTGGTTACAGCTTCCTGGGCCAATGAGTCTTCGGCTGTAACACAAAAGACGCTTTCTAAAAGCCGCATTTATTCAGATAATCCTGCTGATATGCCGTCCATATTAGAATCCTTACCAGGGAGTGTTTCAACTTCAGATGCTGGAAATGGAATTGGGTATTCGGCATTGAGAATAAGAGGAAGCGATCAGACACGAATAAATGTTACTATTGATGGTGTGCCGGTCAATGATGCTGAGAGTCAGGATATATTCTGGGTGGACCTGCCTGACATAATTGAGGATGTCGAAAGTGTTCAGATACAGAGGGGTGTAGGTGTGTCAACTGCAGGTCCCGGTGCTTTTGGAGCCAACATTAATCTCCGGACAGGTATGCTGAGTAAGATACCACTTTTAACTGCCAATGTGGGTTATGGTTCATTCAATAGTCAAAAATATGGATTGGCCCTCAGCTCAGGTGTTTTGGGGAAGTATTTCAGATTCAAGATACGGGGTAGCCGGATTTCATCTGACGGATATATGGACAGGGCATCGAGTCAATTGTGGGCTGGTTCGTTTCAGTCTCAGTATGTGCGTCAAAGATTCAGTCTTGCAGCTAATGTGTATTGGGGCAAGGAGGAAACATATCAGGCATGGGAGGGAACGCCGATTCAGTTTTATAAGGCAGATCCAGGGACGACATTTAATCCGGCCGGTCTGAAAAGTGATGGGACATATTATAGTGACCAGAAGGATTTCTATCGGCAAGTGTACAGCAGGTTGATTGGTCGATGGCATATCAAACAAAATAGCGGGCTGCAATTTACATTATACAATACGCTGGGTAAAGGTTATTATAACCAGTATCGGGAAGAGAATATTTCTAAGTATTTTGATGATGTCCCTTCCATGGACGTGGCTTTGATAAGGGAGAGATGGCTTGATAATGTGCTCAATGGGTTGAATCTGGTGTTTGATCATCAGAATAATAGATGGTTTCTACAGACCGGTGGAAACCTTCAGTTGTATCGCGGAAAGCATTTTGGCATCATAAAAAATTATCAAGGCTTGCCTGATTGGGTCCCTAGATATTATTATGATAACATAGGAGAGAAGCAGGAAGCCAGTGTCTTTGCCAGGATTGAAAAAACACTTGACCGCATAGGAGCTTTTGTCGATTTGCAAGGTCGGCGAATTGCTTATACTTATGAAGGACTTGATAATGAGTGGAATCCGGAGGCTATAACCCAGCGATTCCTCTTTTTTAATCCAAAGGTCGGTGCAACCATTTTCCTTAATGAAAACAAAGACAGGAATATTTACATTTTTGGAGGCGTTGCAAATAAAGAGCCTAATCGTAGGGACTTTACAGATGCCGCACCAGGCAAATTGCCCAAACCGGAGAGAATGTATAATGGTGAGATGGGATACAGGCATTCAAAACAAAACTTTGATTTGCAATCCAATATTTATTTTATGTTCTACCAGGATCAGTTGGTACTTACCGGCAAGATTAATGATGTTGGTGCATACACACGATTCAATGTAGATAAAAGTTATAGGATGGGATGGGAGACTGATCTGCGTTGGCAGCCGTTTCAGCAGCTTACAATTTTGGGGAATATCTCCTTGAGTAAAAGCAAGATTATCGACTTCACCGAGTATAGCGATGTGAGTATTTTAACGGATGAGGGTGTTGAATATCCCGGACAGGTTGCCACATTTAAGGGGAATACGGATATAGCGTTCAGTCCCTTTGTTGTTGCTTATGGAAAAATGTCCTATCAACCTTTTATGCAATCAAAGCAGTTGAAAGGATTGTCATTCCATTATACTTACAAATTTGTGGGAAGTCAGTATATCGATAATACTTCAGACATTCATAGTAAATTGCCATCATACAACCTTCATGGAATGGGCTTTTCATTACCTTTAAGAAGAGGTAAAAATGGATTTGTATTGTCAGGAAACATTGATAATTTGCTAAACATTCATTATGTCAATAACGGGTGGATTTACCGATTTAAGGCAATTGGTTATGATGCCAGTAAAGATGATCCTTATATTCAATCAGAAGGAAATGATTATTATAGTTCTGTAGGGTATTTTCCTCAAGCCGGCAGAAGGGTATTTGTGAGTTTGAGATATATGCTGAAGTGATTTTCCCGGGAATTATTATTCCTAAAATATTGAATATATGTAGGATAACAAGATGTATTTTTGGTGTTAAGTTATATGCGGTTATTTAATAATATTATTATCAAAATGATATGGTAAATATTATACCAAATGAAGTAACTGTGTATTTTCCTCCCGAAATAAACATATCTTTACGACTATTAACCTTGTGAGTAATAATTTGATTGATAAATAAAAACAGACATTTGCCGTGAATTTCAAAATTTTCTTACTAATTCCATGGATGGTAATATACGGATTCTTCGCTTTTGCGCAAAGTCCTGGAAAACTTAATATTATCCCTCAACCTGTCAAGGTGCATGAATTAAAAGGAAGTCTTAATCTTCGTAATTACCCGGCATACCTATATGGTCCTGGCATTGAGAAGGATCCGATGTTTGATTTCAATGGATGGGCAAGTAAAGAATTTGGTTTAGAGATGAAGCGTGTGATGCAGCCCGGCAATGCCATAAAATTTGTCAAGGTAGATACGTTCAGCCATCCTGATGCATATCTGCTCACGATAGATGATAACGGAGTCCTTATTCAGTTTAAAGATGAAGCGGGGGCGTTTTACGCTACACAAACATTGAAGCAACTATGTCCGGTAGAATCTTCTGATATTGGTACAAATAGCGGTGTCCCCATGTCGGTACCATATTGTACCATATATGATTACCCCAGATTTTCCTATAGAGGAATGCACCTTGACGAGAGCCGTCATTTTTTCGGAAAGGATGCCGTCAAAAAGTACATAGATATGCTTGCGTTCCAGAAATATAATTATTTTCACTGGCATTTAACGGATGACCAGGGCTGGAGGATAGAAATAAAAAGATATCCCAAATTGACGGAAATTTCTTCTTGCCGTGATGAAACTTTAATCGGGCATTACAGCGATAAACCCGTCCGCTATGATGGGAATAAATATTGTTTTTATTATACACAGGAAGAAATAAAAGAGATCGTAGTATATGCAGCCAGGAAATATATTACGATTGTACCTGAGATTGAAATGCCCGGCCACGCATCAGCTGCACTGGCTGCATATCCTGAACTGGGTTGCACAGAAAAGCAAATAAGACCTGCCACCACTTGGGGTATTTTCGATGATATCTTCTGCCCAAAAGAAGGTACATTTTTCTTTTTGCAAAACGTCCTGGATGAAGTGATGGAGTTATTTCCATCAAAATATATCCATATCGGCGGTGATGAAGTTCCTAAGGCTCAGTGGGAAAATTGTGATTATTGTCAGAAATTGATAAGGAATTTCCGGCTTAAAGATGAGCATGGCCTACAGTCCTATTTTATTCAGCGAATTGAAAAATATGTAAATAGCAAAGGCCGGACGATTATTGGTTGGGACGAAATCCTTGAGGGAGGGCTTGCTCCAAATGCAGTAGTTATGTCATGGCGGGGGATGGAAGGTGGATTTGAGGCGGCTGGTCAGGATCATGATGTTATAATGACTCCAGGGGCATACTGTTACTTTGACTATTATCAGGCCCGGGGTCCGGAGGAACCGGTTGCTATCGGTGGTTTGGTAACTTTGAAGAAAGTATATTCATTTGAGCCAATTCCGGATAAGCTACCTTCCTCGAAGCACAAATACATATTGGGGGGACAGGCAAATATATGGACAGAGTATATTGCAACACCGAAACATTTGCAATATATGGCTTACCCACGCTCATTTGCTTTGTCAGAAGTGCTATGGTCTCCTAAAATGGAAAGGAATTATGAAGAGTTTGTCCAAAGGCTGACTACCCAATTGCCTCGACTCGATGCCTGGGACATTAATTATGCAAGGCATTTTTATAACATTTACATTAATACGAAACATATTGATGGAGTTGAAAGAATTGTGCTGTCTTGTGACAATCCTGATGCAAAGATTGAAATGCGTGTCTCCAATGGTAAGACGGTGACTGCATGGCAGGAGTATTCAGCACCGGTGCCTTTCCCAAAGGGTAATGGTGCTGTTGAAGCTCGGGTGCAGATCAAAGGAAGCAAATCGGAAATGCCAGCCACTGTAAAGGAGTATGAAACACATTCCGCAATGGGCGCTAAAGTAAAACTAGTCAATCCTGCCCATGAAAAATACAATGCCGGAGGAAGCGAAGCACTTGTAAATGGGTTCAAAGGTCCTGAAAATGATTATGGTGGTGATGAATGGTTGGGATTTTCAGGTAAGGACATCATTGCTATCCTTGATATGGAATCTTCTCGTACAATTGATAGGGTAGAAGCTCGTTTCTTTGTTAGTCAGGGACAGTGGATTTACCCACCACGAGATATGAAGGTATATACCATCGATGCGATGGGTAAGGAAATAGAGGTGATTGCTAAATCCACCATTACAGAAAACGGGAAAATACATAAGATTGTATTAAATTTTGAGAAGCCAATTGAAACAGATAAATTGAAGATAAAGGTCAATAGGTATGGCTTAATACCCGCTGGTGCTCAGGGTGCCGGTAATGAAGCCTGGCTTTTCTGTGATGAAGTATTCGTCAGATGACGGGATTTGACTTTCCGTATAGTCCAATGGAAAGTGTAGATGAAAACATAAATAGAGTAAGTATATACCTCAAGCGCGATGATCTCGTGCATCCGGTCATTGAAGGGAATAAATGGCGGAAGTTGAAGTATAATCTTGAGTTTTCTCTTCAGAATGGAATTCGCACCATTATAAGTGTGGGAGGCGCTTTTTCCAATCACCTTCTTGCACTTAGCCAGGCAGGAAAATTATATAATTTGAATACACGCGGCTACCTAAATGGAGAAAATGTAGACTTGAATAATCCAACATTAAGTGTGTGTCGTGCAAATGGGATGGAAGTGATTCTCATCCCCAAGGTTCAATTTGGATATTACAAAACTGGTGAATTTCTTTGCAGATCTGATGAATATTTTGTTCCTGAAGGTGGTAGTAATGAGTTTGCTTTGAAAGGTTGCGCAGACCTTTATTATGAAATAGAACATCAATTGCCTGATGTGACGCATATCGTGTTGCCATTTGGAAGTGGTGGAACGACTGCAGGTATTTTCAGAGTGAAACGAGCTGACGTTGAGATCTTATCAGTTCCGGTTCTGAGGCTTAATCCAATTGAGCATCTAGGGAGGACTTATCATTCCGATTTTGCCGGGTTACAATACAGCCTGGATTATCATTTCGGCGGTTATGCCAGATTTAATGACAAATTGATCCAATTCATCAGAGATTGGTATGCAAGGACAGGCATTAAAATAGATCCCATTTACAATGCCAAAGGGTTATATGCATTATATGATTTGGCCGGAAAGGGCTATTTTCCCGAGGGTTCTAAAGTTGTTTATGTGCATACCGGTGGTAGTCAAGGGATAAAAGGATTTAATCGGCGATTTGGATTGAGTTTGCCGGAGTGATAGGATTTGGGTCTAAGAAATCTTAAAGCGGAGGCATTCTAATTGGAAAGATGCATTTAAATGAGGAGGTAGCGCAAAGCGGGAGAATTGGGTGGCCGCCCTGAAGTATGTAGATGTTTAATAGCGTTGAATCAAGTGTTAATAATTCATTCCGGGCTTTGTTAATAATATTTTGCAAGATTTCAATAAATTTATTCTTGACAATTTTTTGAAACCTGTATGCTGATGAGGTTTGAGGTTATTAAACAAGTACATACTTCAATTTTTCCCCACCCACCCCTTGGTCATCCCAAATCTTTTTACTACCTTCACCTCGTAAACTTATTTCATAATCACTAACCCACTTTGATCACCATGTATGAAGAACTCCAATCACTGACCATCGACAATTTCAGGCAAAGATTCTCTACAGCAGAACAATGTATTGACTACATCGCATCAGTCAAATGGGCCGGAGGCTACTCCTGCAAACAATGCGGCCACACGAAATACTGTAAAGGTTTCGCCTACGGCTCCCGGCAATGCACCCGATGCAATAAGGTGGAAAGTGCCAAGGTGAATACCTTATTCCAAAACATGAAAATACCGCTGGACAAAGCATTCTACATGTTATACCTGATCGTGACAGACAAGAAAGGTAGCCCTTCCACACAATTGGCGCGTCAGACCGGTCTTACACAAAAGACCTGCCTGATGTTTCACAGGAAGGTGATGGCGGCTATGGCCAGTACGGACCGACACCCTCTGGAAGGCAATGTCGATGTGGTGGAGGTTGTGGTAGATATCATCAGGCGTGACAAGGGTAAAAAGCCGAAGTTCAAACAAGCCAGAATTCTGATTGGAATTGAAAAGAAAGGAGGTGGTGCAGCCAGGAGCTATGTGAGCGTCATTGGGCACGCCTCCAAAAAGAGATCGCAGGCATTTATCACCCGGAAGATCGATGGCCGGGCAATGATCAACATGGATCAACCCACCCAGCTATGCTGCTATGGTCAACAGACGAGCGGATGTGAAGGGCTGGACAAAGCATTGGATCAACGGGTGGTAAGAAACATGCTTAACTGGTTGTACGCACGACATGGTTATGTCACATATCTACAGGATTATCTCAATGAATACTGTTACCGATATAACAGGCATCGCATGAAAGGAGAGATTTTGGATGATATTATTACAAGAATGGTCAGGCATAAGCCTATGACACAGAGGTTTATGGTCGGAAGTTAAAGAAAAGGGGAGGATTTAAACAATCTCTTATCAACAGAATTTCAAATATTTTGTTTTCTGGTTAGCAGTTCTGCTAAATCTTCAGGTGTGTTTATTTCAAGACTGTCATAGTCAGTAAGGGCGACCTTGACATTATAATCATTTTCAATCCACCGTAAAGCTTCCAAATTTTCTGAGGTTTCGAGATAGCTGACATTAAGAGCAGCAACTTCCAGCAGGGTTTCGCGCTTAAAGCCATAAAGTCCTATATGTTTGTAATATTGATGTCTCAGAAGCCATTCTTCTTTTTCAGCAAAGGCGTAATATGGTATAGGGTGCCTGCTCATATAGATGGCCTCCATATTATATCCAAATACTATTTTGACTACATCGGAGTCACAAAGTTCTTCCTGAGTTTGAATGAATTTGGCCAAGGTGGCAATATCGGCAGTTGAATTTTGAAGCAATGTTTTGGCCAGGATGTCAATCTGATTGGACATAATAAATGGTTCATCACAATGAATACTTATTATAGCCTCATATTCAGGATGGTTTTTTGCTACTTCTGCGCATCGATCAGTGCCGCTTCTGTGGTAATCCGCTGTCATTTCTACAGGAATATTCAATCGGATACAAGTGTCAAAAATTCTCTCATCATCCGTCGCCACAACAAGTTGGGAGAGGAATGAAGACATTTGGGACTGCTCATAGACACGCTGCAACATCGGCTTGCCGCCCACGTCTGCTAATGCTTTTCCCGGAAAACGTGAAGAGGCATATCTCGTTGGTATAATTCCTAATATCTTCATAAAGTTTCCGTGCAAGTTAATAACTTTCATTTAAATCAATAAAAAAATGTGTATTATAGTATATATATATGTATAATCTATAGTAAATCAAATATATATAATTTAATATTACTGCTTTGAAAAAAAATATTTCAAATTTCTAAAAAAAATATTTTGAGGAATATAAAGTGTTATTATCTTTGCACCGCTTTGATAGATTTGTCAAGCAGTTGGCAAATAAAGTAACTTTGGTTCGGTAGTTCAGTTGGTTAGAATGCCGCCCTGTCACGGCGGAGGTCGCGGGTTCG